>BNJV01000216.1_pt1 | contig 280908 bp, 455 predicted proteins | sample 8540591 | NCBI WGS metagenome assembly BNJV01 (sample SAMD00202457, study PRJDB9452) | human saliva metagenome | host: Homo sapiens | reverse complement strand
CAAGTCAAGGTTGAGCGGTTGGTCAGCCAGGAGTTGCCACGTGCCATTACCGTTGAACGGCGGCTCGATGAAGCCCACCTGACCACTCGCGACTGGGAAGGCGGCAGGCACGTGAGCCTCCCGAGGCCATCGCGCCAGCGGGCACGGACGGGACAGCCTCGGCTCACTGCGATCACCTCTGCCGCAGCGCCGCCCGACCTGCACCGAAGGTCAAAGCCGAGGCAGTCCAGGTCGGTCAGGCAAACACTGCAGCCGTGGCATGCCCAGCAGGCGCAGGCATAAGCCGAAGGCGCACGGTTGCTGCCAGGCGCTCATGCCTGGACCGCGTTCACGCCCAGCGACGGTCCGAACATCCATGGTCTCGCTCACCATAGCCAGGCACCAGACAGCAGCCGAGCCGTCAGCCCCGTGCCATCACCGGTGAGCTGGGCGCAGCCGCCGCCGGCAGCGCGCCTCAGCGGCCGCTGGCGCTCAACCGTATTCCGCCGGCAAGCTGTCATCGTTAGAGCCCGGAAAGTCAGGCCTGGGCGAAAATGATTAACGTCGAAATTGCCCAGCTGGCGGCGCAGGAAAGCTGGATGGTGAACGCCTGAGCCGATCAGATCGAGCCCGAACAGCCGCGCGGTGTTTCGTAGTTTTGCGTGCCGCGAGTCGTTTCTCCGCAGAAGAGCACCCGTCGCGCACCATGGTAAACGAATATTGTTACGGGCGCCAGCCACGGCTTCAGGCCCGACGGTTGCGTCATCTCGCCCGCCGCCGGCATCACCGTTACACTGCAGCGGCAGCACGGTGGTCGGGTTTTCGGAGCCACCGTGATCTGCTCTGGCGGGAGCGTCGCCGTGGTCACGTCCAGTGCCCACGCTCGGGTTCTGCCAGCGCAGCGTTCGAGGACGATGATCCGATAGTCATCGCCGAAGCCGTCATCCCAGTCGTCGATCGCGGAAACAAATGTGCCGGACCCGTGCTTCAAACATATGAGTTTATCCGCAGCTGCTATTCTCGAGCGCACAGCCGCCCGCACCGCCATCATCGGTCTCGCCAGCACGAAGATAGCAGATGGCGAAAGCGCTGGTTCACCGATGCCGTCAGCTTATTCCAGGCAACACGACACAGCAGCCCGGAATGCACTGGCTGGCGACGTCGGCTGGCAGGAAGGCCGGTGTCGCACGACGGACCGCAGATCCACCGTCGACCCAGCCATCAAGCCCGGAAGGTTCCACCACATCTTCTGTCAGAGCGCACTTTATCAGGGTCTGGCGGGCACGTGTTGATGGTGCCGGCACTATCGCGCCACGTGACGACCCGCGTGAGCCGCGCGTGGCATCATCTTTATCCATCACGTCGTCGCCCGACAGGCCCGTGACGAAACACGTTATCGGCGTGGCGCCGTTTGCCGCACCAGAGTCTGGTCTGCCGCAGCAGCCGCGCGACGAGATTTAGCTGGCCGGCTGTGAGCAGTTCGCGGATCAGACTGGCTGCACCAGCGGTCACAACGAACACCAGTTCGAGCAGACGCCGATGGATGATCGAAACCGCATTGCCTGACGATCAGCCCGCACGAACGGAAAATATCTCGTAGTGGATCCGGCTGGCTGCCGGCCGGCATCGGCCGAGTATGAACGAACGTCATTCGGAGAGTCTGGGACAACATTATTGCGTCAACGGCTGAATCCTTTCCTCTATCAACACCACGCGCTGAATCGAGTGGTGAACCGAAACCGGTCATATCGCCAGCCGATCTGCATTGGGAGCCATTGTGCCAGCCGCTGGCGGCGACACCCGCGCCGGACCGATACGAAGGTGCCGATACCTGATGTCGCATCTCGCCCTCGATCAACAGATCACTGCTCACGCAGCCGCACCACGGCCGACGCAGCCAGTCGCCGTCGCCGCAGCACACAGCGCACACGCCCGCCCCAGTCGGGCCAAACAACCAGACGGATCGATGCCTCAGCCGGTCAATTCTTTCAGCACCAGCAGTGAACCGATGCAATGCGGTTCGCGCGTCTAAAGCTGTGTAAACTGGTTAGCGAAACCGGTCAGCAGTGGAGATTGCCCGATCTGGCGGCGTTATCGTCCGACACGCGCCCTCGCCCGTCCACGGTGGTTGAGCAGGATCAAAATCAACGTCAGCCGCACAATATCGTGATCGCCGGCGCGCGCACAGAGTGCGCTGCCCCCACCGCCTGGCTCCAGCAGTCGTAACACGCAGCTGTCCTGTAACATCAGCCTGACGCCCGGTGGCCGGCGACAGCGCGGGCGCAGTGCCTGCTCGCTGTCGGCACCGGCCAAACACAGTTACCTCCGCCAGGATCCCGCCCGACTTACCATCCCCGCCTGTCGTCAAAGCCGAGCGTCCGCCGACGATGGCCGCGTTTGTCGACCGGAATATCCTCTTCCTCGTCAGCAGGCCGACGCCGATCATCACGGTATCCAGATGCACGGACGGCGCATCAGTAGCGACGTTTCATCGATGGCGGATCGCCGACAGGCGATGGCTAGTGCAGGTTATAATACTTGAGCCCGGTTGGGGTCGCCCACCGCGATAGTCAGGGCTCGAGGGATACTCCGGAGCGCTCGAACGAACTGATCGAGGACCACCAGCCCTCGATAGTTCACGACCGGTTCGGATCCAGCAGCTGCCCGTTTCAGTGTCCAGCTCGTCGCTGTCGCAGAGCCCACGATTGCACCCCGACAGCCGGCCGAGGTTCAGGGCGCCGGCCGGTTGCCGTTTGGTCTGGTGCCGAAGATGCGCAGCCCAGTCTTCAGTCATGCGCGGTCTGCCGTTAACCCCGAGCGCGCACACCTGCCGAGCCAACACGGATGGTTGCGCCCGCAGCACCACCATAGTTCGGTGCACACAGACCACTGAGTCGATGCCTGAGTTTCCTTCAGCGCCCGAACCTTCGGGCGACAGCCCACCCAGCCCTCAGGCGTTCGGTAGCCCGCCGTAAGTGAATTGAACAGCACAGCCGATCACGTCGTCTTCAGGCCAGCAGCCCGCCAGGCGTGCCGCGCCTGGATGAGTGCCGGCGCCACCGTCAGCAGCAGCCGAAACAGCCATGAAGAAGACGTAAACAGGTCGTTCGAGTTAAAACATAAAGTTGCCGTGTCGATAAGGCGTCATCTCTTGATCGAGAAGCCGGTTGGCACGATACCGAAATTCGGCGGCATTGAGGGCGACCGCGCATCGCCAAACATGAGCGGCATGAGTGCCAAAGAGCCACAGGAAATATCAAAAGACAGGTGCCTGAACTTTGTCAATAGTACATCAGTGACAGTTGAGCCTCACCGGAGCCCGGCACCAGCGACACACAAAGCCGCTCACGCCACGCCCAGCGCCGCATGGCGAGTGCTCTTCACCGCATTCGTCACGCTTCACGAGCCCGCAGCACATACAGCCCGAGTTCTCGCACCACCCTCGATATGGTCGATCTGCGCCAGCCAGCCGGTTCGTCGGTGTCGAGCCGATTCAGCACAGCCGTAGTCAGCAATCTCTCGCGAAGGTCGTCAGCCTTCGTCAGCCGCCAGCCCGGAACGAAAGATGAATACTCAGCAGCCCGCGCCGAAACACAGCACCGTCAGTCAATGGTGACGAGTCGCCTCGCGGAACACAGTAGTTGCAGCCGCTGGGAAACAATGAGATGGAGTCGAATATCAATAGCGCCTGATGAGAACACCGAAAGTTTAGCGATACGAAGAATGGTTGGCCCAAAGAAGACACGTAGCATCAGACATGGATTGTCGTACCGTTAACGAGACGCTTCGAACATTGTCGTCGTTATAGACCGCAGCATGATCGCCCTCATTTTTCACCAGACCTCCACCAGGCTGACCGGACCCTGTCGTTGCCGCCCGGTAACGCCGCCGAGATCGCCAAGCCGTCGCCGCCCGGTCAACGCTCGCGAATGCAGGCCGATGCAGCACAGCGCCGACCGGCGCCCGCGCTGCCGCAGCATGGTTGGCGGCGCGTGCCGTTTATCGCCACTGCGACCGTCGATTCATCATCCTCATCAAATCGTCCTCAAAGTCAACAAGAGCCCATCCGTAGTCATCGGCGTACCGCCGCGCAGCGGGTACCGCTGCCTCGCGAGGCACTGCGCCGGTCAACCGAACGTCGCCGGACCAGGTCTGGCCTGGCGGCAACGACCATACGTGACGCTGAGAGCCCCGCCCGCTGGTCATCGACAGGCGAAACAGGTGCGGTTTCTGAGGGTGTGAGGCTGGTTGTACAGCCTGTCAGCATCAGTGTCCCTCAGGTTACGATCTGCAGGCTACAGTTCGAGAGTGCTGGGCCGTGAGAAACGGTGCCCGCCGACGTCAGCCGGCGCTCGCCGTCATCGACGCAGCCGGTGGCGGATGGCATGACCGTCATCCCGACAGGAACGCCGCCCGGCGGGAGCCGCGCGTTTTCGAGGTCAGCCTGATTGCCGCCAGGTCGTCCGGCATGAAGCGACGCCAACGCCTGGACGTTACAAACAGGTGCCGGTTTGCCGTTACATGGTGCCTCGTCACACAGGAAAGCCATAGTCCTCGGCAGCATCAACCATCGTTATTTGCCAGCGCAGGCTGGGTCTCCGCCCATCTGGTCGCTCAGAAACGCCAACCCCGTCGTTGCAGCCTGGTCGCTCACGATGACTCGTCTTCTCTCGTTGCACTTCCATTGCCTCCACCCCGCCGTCGGTGCACGCCGACGGACACATGCGCCAGTTTCAGTCCACTATGACGCCCGGACGCCGGGCCACTGGCCAGGCACACCCCGCCAGCCCGCTTTCAGCGCGGGATTGAGTCAAATTATTGTCATGGCGGTACAGCTGGTGGTATCGCTGGAGCTAAGGCCGGGCTGGTCTGCCGATATTGGCGGCGTTTCACGAAAATGAATCGTGGACGAATTACTGCGTTAACCATGCCAGGAGCTGGCTCAGTAACGCCTGCAGCCATTCGCCGACGCCGGGCGCACGTGAGATCGAGCCGACCGACGGCACCGCCGGGTCAATGACCAGGATGAACGCGGCCCGCGTAACGCAACGACCCGCCAGGCCACCGGGGCTGGTCGACGACATGATGCGCCCCCGTGGAGAATGATAACATGCTGATGGTTGTCAAGGAGCGATGCTGTGTCGCTCGCCAGGCAGGAAGGTGAATTGAAACACCCTGGCGGCGCGATCGTTGCCGCGCTTTCGCACCAACGTTACACTGAACAGTCCCGACGAAGCCCCACGGGCGCCCGAGGTTGGCGCAGCCCCTGCCGCCACACTCGTCATCGGCATGCCCCGCCGCCTGGTGCTTGCGCCCGCTCACACGCCCTCAACGCCCGAACACCATCAGTTCGCCAGCTCACTACCACGCACACTGGCGGTACGGTCGCCGCTTCCGACAGCGAGAGGAAATTATCTTAGTGCGGTTGGCGTTGCTGGCAGTGTTAATGACGTTCGGCGAGTCGTCGCCAGTCGAGAAAGCGCACAGTGGCGGCAGTGGGGAAATGCCTGCTCATGTCAGCACACGGCTTCACCAGCGTGCAGACGACTGGCTCGACAGCGGAATGCCATCAGCGCATGGCCGCCGCCAGTCGAAAGCGCCGCGAGCCTGGTTCGAGCACAGAAAGCGTCAGTCAGCAGTTCAAACGCCACACGACAGCACTGCCGGCTTCCGCAACCATTGTCGGTAGCCGTGTAAAGCTGAAACAATACGAAGGGGAAATGGTTTAGTAACGGCAGGCGGCCTGCTCGGTAATACATGCCGCTGTGCCCCGGCAGTTTCGGTTGTGTTACCGCACGGTAGCCCGCAGGTCAGAGTACGCCAGCCTGCCATTGTGCTCACCGGTTGCTGGCTGAACGCTGACAGCCGCCGCACGTGAACCGGCTGCGTTGTGGCACCGAGCAAACAGGCCTCCGAGCCGGAGTGGCCGGTCGCCACCACACCACCGCGCGCCAGTTGACCGGCACCACCGAGCGTCATCTGCACAGCACCGCCGAGACCAGCCCGACGGTCGAACACACCCGGGAGGCGTGCGGCAGCGCACAGATCTCAGCAGGACGTCCACCACAGCCCACCACGCCGCAGCGACGCACGCCGGCGAACGTTGCATCGTCGACAGCAGTACGCCGATGTCATTTGAACCGGAATCAGGCCCGCAACACCAGGCCCGGAACGGCTTGACGCACGCCCGCAGGCGGGAACCGTCTGCCCGGCGCACGCATTCGTAGCCGCCCGCCCAGGCCTGCCGCATGATGACTGCTTCACGAAACACCGCGCCGGCTGCCTGCGGAACAGGGCCTCGTCAGAGCCATGCCGAAACCACTGTCGATGCACCCAGCCAGCAGCCGTCGCACAGCCCAGTGCTTCGCAGATGTGAATAGCACCAGTTGTCAGTGCAAAAATGGTTCAGGTGGGCTCACGCCTGCGCCGTGGGCCAAATTACCGCCTGTGCAGCGAGCCGCCAGCTGGGTCTGCGTCTGCGCATAGTTTTCCCGCCCGGCGGTCGGTCTGTGTCTGCAGGTTCAGGCGGTCCTCGTCAGCCGTCAGTGCCGCCTCAGCCCTCAGCCCGAAGCGAGTCGTCAGCTCGCGGAAAATGGTGGCATGAGCCTGAACAGCATGCAGTTTCGGCGCGGTATCGGCCATCGCTGCGCCAAATGCAGTGCCAGTTTTCGCGCAGTGCCGGTGAACTCAGCGGCGTTGCCCGGAGCACTAAACGCGTCACGTCTGTTGGCCTCGTTGCAGAGCGGCGTCGGTTAGTCCGTCATTGCAGCGTTCAGCGCCGGTTCGTTTCTTTTCATCGCGCACATGCGGGTAGCTTTCTCGAGCCACCACCGGCACAAATCGGCTGCGCCACCATATTTCCGTTCATATTCAGGTGGTGATCCTGAAGAGACGAATAGGAATCGTCAGGAAGCCGGCGCAGTCATTCTTTCCGACTAGGCGATTGGTGCCCGGTTCGACAAACAGCGGAATGGGCCTTAAACAAAACATCGCGCCTGAAAGGTTCGGGCAAAGCCTTCAGTAATGAGCCAGAGCGCATCGTCGTTGTTGCCCGCCGGTTTCACGCCCCTGCACGGCGCCGACCAGGTCAGACCCGCGCCAGGTACCGAAGAGGCCTTGCCGCAGCCGTTTCAGCGATCGAGGACGGAACGTCACCGGCGCCCGGAACAGTATTCTGCCGAGTCAGCGGTCGTCTCAGCTCGAGCGCGAACCAGACGATGCGGTTTACCGGGGGCGCCGGCGATCAGCTGTAGATTCAGCCGGTTCACATAAACGGTCACCGGATAGGCGGGTGGCGGATGCAGCCGATACCGCGTTCGTACGGTTGTGGCAGACAAACGTTACAGCATTATCCGAAGTTCAGGACCGCCCGTCAGAACAGCCGCGCGTAGTCCGGTCGAGTCGCACGTCGCCGGCGGTCGCACGGTGCCCCCGCGTGCCTCAGAGTCAGGCTGTCGCCGGAGTCTGGTCAGTCCAAGGCGCGAGCCGAGGTTGTCAGCAAAAGTTTCAGTCGCGCACCATTACCGATCTCGGTGGGCACGGCGACCGCGGGCAGCTCAGTGCCAGTCGCTGGCGGGCAGGAAGTCGACCGCGCCCGCTTCGTCGGCGATCCGCCCATCGCGCAGCCAGCCAGCCGAAATACCCGTGCATTAGAGCCGGCACAGCCGAACGGCGATGCGCACTGAATTCGAGTCGAAGGTTGCGGAAGAACCGTGATCTGCCGCCATCACAGGTTGATGATGCCGCAGACATGTTTAGTAGGCGATCACTGAATATGAGTTAGGTTGTCGCGTCGTACCTGGTGTTACCAACAACAGTTGGGATCGCACGTTGTGCCGCCGTCAGGGCTGGCGTGTATCATCTCAGCTCTTTCCGCAGTTCACGCCGTTATTCGTGGCAGTCAAGCCAGCTTCACGCGCTGAACCCGGAGAAGCGCGACGGCGGCAGCGGCCGGGAGATCGATCCGGTGCTGAGCCTGCAGGGCATGCACGACGACGTGAAGGCCGTGTACTTCAGCTACTTCGGTGGCGAGAAGGACGACCTGCCGCCGCGCAAACGTGCCGGTCAGGCGCGAAGCTGGCCGATGGCAGCGAGGGCCTCAGGCTACCGTCTCACGACCTGCAGATGGCCAACTGCGGCGTGGACCAGGGCTGGCGGCGAGAACGTGCCAAGTCCTAGTGAGGATGATGTTCCCCGCACGCCGGCATGGCAGCAGAAGACACAGGCGTGCGTCCCGAGCTGGGACGCAGGTGGCACGCGAGTTCGCGCAGAACGCGCACGACACGCGTGGCCGCAGCATGGTGATCGTCGGCGCGGGCCTGAACCACTGGTTCCATACCGATATGTCTACCGCGGCATCATCAACCCAGCTGGATGACGTGCGGCTGCGTGGACAGAGCGGTGGCGGCTGGTCGCACTATGTGGGCCAGGAGAAACTGCGTCCGCAGTTCGGCTGGGCACCGCTGGCCTTCGGCCTGACTGGTCGCGTCCGCCGCGCCAGATGAACGGCACGAGCTTCTTCATGCACACACGGGCCAGTACCGGCATCGAGTAGCAGCGCGGGCGAGATCCTCGCACCGACGGCCGACAAGGCGATGGAGCGCTGGCGCTGATCGACTTCAATGCCCGCGCCGGAGCGTGCATGGGCTGGCTGCCGCTCGGCACCGCAGCTGGAGAACAACCCGCTGGAAATCGTCGATGCCGCCGAGAAGGCCGGTGAGGATCCGGTGAAGTATCTGGTGCGCGGCCTGAAGGACGGCTCGCAGCGCATGAGCTGCGTGATGATCCCGAGAACTGAAGAACTTCCCGCGCAACCCGTTCGTCTGGCGTTCGAACATCCTGGGTTCCAGCGGCAAGGGGCATGAGGCATTCCCTGAAGTACCTGCTGGGGGCGCAGAATTCGGCGTTCTGCGATGTCAGCGACACGGTGCGTCCGACCGAGGTTCGCACGCTCGAGCAGATGCCCGAGGAGTGCAAGCTGATCTGCGACGGTCCTGATTTCCGGATGAGCACGACCTGTCTGTATGGCGACATCGTGCCGCCCACGGCCACCTGGTACGAGAAGGACGACCCGAACACGTCCGACATGCACCCGTTCATCCACCCGCTGTCCGGAGGCGGCGATGACGCTGCGGGAAAGCAAGACCGACTGAGATCTCACGCCGATCGCCGCGCTTCAGCGAGATCGGTGGCCCGTATCTCGGGCACACGCGCGACATCGTGCTGGTTCCGCTCATGCACGACACTCCGGGAGAGCTGGGGCAGCCCTTCGAGCCGAAGGACTGGAAGCAGGGCGAATGCGACCTGATTCCCGGCAAGACGGCGCCCAGCATGGTGGTGGTCGAGCGCAACCACAACGACATTCACCGCACTATCGTCCATCGGTCCGTTGCTGGACAAGCTGGGCAACGGCGGCAAGGGCATCAACTGGAACACCGAGCACGAGATCCACGACCTGGTCGGCTTCAACAAGGCCGTGCAGGAAGAGGGCGTGAGCAAGGGCCGGCCGCGGCTGGATACGGCCATCGATGCGGCGGAGATGATCCTCACGCTGGCGCCTGAGACCAACGGTCAGTGTCGGTGAAGGCCTGGGAGGCGCTGGGCAAGATCACCGGCGCGACCATACGACACCTGGCGGTGGGGCCGTGAGCACTGACAAGATCCATTTCGTGACATCCAGGCGCAGCCGAGGAAGATCATCTCGGCGCCCACCTGGTCGGGCCGGAGTCGGAAGAGGTAGAGCTACAACGCCGGCTACACCCAACGTGCACGAGCTGATTCCCCGGCGTACCATCACGGGTCGCCAGCAGTTCTACCAGGACTCACCGCTGGATGCTGGACTCGGCGAGGGCTTCGTGCGCGTACGGCCATCGACACCAAGTCCACGGCCAGCATGTTCGGCGCACGTCCCAACGGCAACCCGGAAAATCGCGCTCAACTTCCTCACGCCGCACCAGAAGTGGGGCATCCACAGCACGTATTCCGACAACCTGCGGATGCTGTCGCTGAGCTGGGGGTGTCTGCACGTGTGATCTCGAAGATGATGCCAAGCGTGCCAACGTGGAAGACAACGACTGATCGAGGTCTTCAACACCAACGGTGTGATCGCTCGCCGGGTGCGATCAGTCGCCAGCGGATCCCGCGCGGCATGTGCCTGATGTATCACGCGCAGGAGAAGATCGTGAACACCCCGGATCGGAGCTGAGCGGCAAGCGCGGCGGTATCCACAACTCGGTCACGCGCACGGTGCTCAAGCCCACGCACATGATCAGGGCTACGCGCAGCCGGGCCCATGGTTTCAACTACTATGCGAAACCATCGGCAGCAACCGCGACGAATTTGTTAAGCGTGCGCAAGATGTCGAAGGTCGATTGATGGATGAGCCGCGAACGCGGAAACGGCACAAGGAGAAGTCTGATGAAAGTTCGTGCACAGATTGAATGGTGCTGAATCTGGACGGGCGTATCGGTTGCCACACCTGCTCGGTGACCCGCAAGAACGCCCGACCAGCCGTGATGGCGTGGAATACGCCTGGTTCAACAACGTCGAGACCAAGCCCGGTATCGGCTATCCCAAGCAGTGGGAGAACCAGAAGAAGTGGAACGGGGGCTGGGTGCGCACCTCGAGCGGCAAGCTCGAGCCGCGCCAGGGGGGCAAGCTGCGCATTCTGGCGAACCTGTTTGCCAACCCGAACCCGCCGTCGATCGACGACTCGCAGCCGTTCACCACGACTGCTAGCACCCGCAGTCGGCGCCGCGGATGAAGACGCCGCCGACCGCACGGCCGGTGCCGGTGCTGACCGGCGAGAAGATGGACAAGATCGAGTGGGGTCCGAACTGGGAGGACGATCTGGCCGGCGAGTTCAGCAAGCGCAGCCAGGATCACCTGTTCGAGGGGGTGCAGAAGCAGATGTACTCCACCTTCGAGAATACCTTCAGCGATGTACCCGCCGCGCCTGTGCGAGCATTGTCTGAACCCGACCTGCGTGGCCTCGTGCACGCCGGGCTCGGTGTACAAGCGCGAAGAGGACGGCATCGTGCCGTGGACCAGGACAAGTGCCGCGGCTGGCGGATGTGCATCCGGGCCGCCCGCACAAGAAGATCTACTCAACCGGCAGCGTCGCAAGGCCGAGAAGCGCCTGCTTCGCTATCTGCGGATCGAGGCGGGCCAGCCCACGGTCTGTTCCGAGACCTGCGCGCCGTATCCGCCTATCTGGGCGTGATGTTGTATGACGCCGACCGCATCGAGGCTGCCGCCCATGCCGGACGAGAAGCAGCCGTACAAGGCCCAGCTGGAGTGCTTCCGGATCCGAACGATCCGGACGTGATCGAGGCTGCCCGCAAGGAAGGCATCCCCGAGACGTGGCTGGCGGTTGCCCGCAAGTCGCCGGTGTACCGGATGGCGGTGGACTCGAAGTGGCCTTCCCGCTGCACCCGGAATACCGGACGCTGCCGATGGTGGTACATCCCGCCGCTGTCGCCGATCCAGAGCGCAGCTGAGAACAAGCAGATGCCGCACGAGACGGTGGAAGGCAGCATCATCCCCGATGAAGAGCCTGCGCATTCCGGTGCGTTACCTGGCCAACCTGCTGACGGCGGGCGACGAGGAGCCGATCATCAAGGCGCTGGAGCGGATGACTGCGTGCGTTCAAGCGCGGCGAGATGATCAACGGCAAGGGCGTCTCGCTCGAGGTCATCAAGCGCGTGGGTCTCACGCCCGAGATGGTGGAGGACATGTATCGCACCACGGCCATCGCCAACTGACGAGGACCGTTGTCATTCCCACCTCGCACAAGGCGCGCGGTGGAGCGCAACTTCAGCGATACCGGCAGCTGCGGTTTCCAGCTTCGGCAATGGCTGCTCGTCGGTTAGTTCCAATGAGTCGCCTTGGCAAGCGGAACAAGGTGGATGTCATTCACCTGCAGCTGAAGCGGCCCTGCGCGCAGGAAGCTGAACAGGAGTCGTGATGATCATCTATCGAGTGCTTTCGGCGCTGTTGAGCTACCCGGAGCAGGAGCTGATCGACGCGCTGCCCGAGATCGAGGCAGCCCTGGCGCCCACGCCGCGCATCCGCGCGCAGCTGGGGCCGCTCGTCGAACATCTGCGCACGACGAAGCTGATTCGGCTGCAGGAGGAGTACGTGGCGGAGTTCGATCGGTCGCGTCGTCAGTCGCTGTACCTGTTCGACACATTCACGGCGAGAGCCGCGAGCGGGGCGATGCGCTGCTGGATCTCGCTGCGCGAATACCAGAGCCACGGTTTCGAGCCCTGTGACGAGGTGGGCAGCCCGCGCGAGACGCCGGACCATCTGCCGCTGTTCCCGGAGTTCCTGTCGCAGCGTCCGCCCGAGGAGGCTGCGCGCCTGCTGGGCGATGCGGTGCACGTGATCGCGCTGGTGGGCAGTCGCCTGGCCGAGCGCGAGAACCCGTATGCCGCCGTGTTCACGGTCCTGCAGGAAATGTCGCCGGTGAAGGCGCAGCCCATGGAGGATGCGCCGGCACGTGACATGGACACGCTGCTCGACACCATCGGACCGGGCAATGACGGTTCGGAACCCCTGCTCTGCCGGACAACGGCATGGTGCAGACGGTGAAGTTCTATCGCTGAGGAGATCCGCATGAGCTACTTCAACGCATTCTTCTTCGGGATCTATCCGTACATCGCGCTCAGCATCTTCCCCTGCTGGGCAGCCTGGTGCGCTTCGAGCGCTGAGCAGTACAGCTGGAAGAGCGACAGCTCGCAGGTGCTGTACCGCGGCCATCTGCGTACGGCCAACATCCTGTTCCACGTGGGCATTCTGGGGCTGTTCTTCGGCCACCTGGTGGGTCTGCTCACGCCCGTGGCCATCTGGGACATGCTGGGGGTGACTCACCACTTCAAGCAGGTGGTGGCCATGACGGCCGGCGGGATCATGGGCACGATGTGCCTGATCGGGCTGTCGCTGCTGCATCGGCGTCTGACCAACCCCGCGCATCCGTGCGCGTCACCTCCCTGGGTGACAAGGTGCTGATGATCTGGATCCTGCTCACGCTGCTGCTGGGTCTGACGACCATCATCGTCGGCCGGCCACATGGACGGTGCCGAGATGGTCCGGCTGATGACCTGGGCCCAGCACATCGTCACGTTCCAGTCGGACGCGGCGTCGCTGATTGCCGATGTCAGCATCATCTTCAAGCTGCACCTGTTCATGCGGCACGACGCTGTTCATCCTGTTCCCGTTCACGCGGCTGGTGACGTCTGGAGCGGCTTTTCGCCTCGCTGACCTACCTGGGTCGTGCCTGGCAGCTGGTGCGCCAGCGCTGAGCTGAAGTTGCCGTCACGCTGCCGGATGCGTCCGGCAGCGGATGGCTTATCATGATCCCGCCGTCCGATATCATCAGGCGGGTTGACATCGGGCCACGGAAGGACGACTTCGTGGCCCAATCATTTTCAGGAGGTTTGCGTGTCGATCAAGGTCAATGGTGTGAGATCACCGATGATGAGGTGGCAGCCGAGCTGCCTTTCCACCAGGAAACCCCGCAGCGCTGCGCAGTGCCTGCATTGCGCTGGCGCTGAAGCGGGTGATGCTGGACGAGGCGGTTGAGCAGGGCATCCGGTGGCGGATGCCGAGGAAGCGGCCGATTACCTGCTGTCCACGCAGGTCACGGTGCCGGTGGTGGATGAGGCCAGTTGCCGGCGTCATTACGAGCAGTATCCGGAGCGTTTCCGGGTGGGCGGATGGGTGGATGCCGACCATATCCTGTTTGCCGTGAACGAGCGCACGCCGCTGGATGCGCTGCGGCTGGTGGCGAAGGAGACGCTGGCGCTGCTGCAGGAGCATCCCGAGCGATTCGAGGCGATGGCAGCCGAGCGTTCCAACCGCCCGTCGGCAGAGAACGGCGGCGCACTGGGGCAGATGCAGCGCGGTGAGACGGTGCCGGAGTTCGAGGCGGCACTGTGGCGCATTGCTCCCGGAACCATTGCGGACAGCCTGATCGAGACCCGCTACGGGCTGCACATCATCCGGGTCAACCGCCGCCACGAGGGGCAGCAGCTGCCCTTCGAACAGGTCCAGGAGGGCATCGCGCAGGCACTGACCGCAGCGAGCCGGGATGCGGCCTGGCGGCAGTATGTGCAGGTTCTGCTGGGCCGTGCCAAAATCGAAGGCATTGATCTGGAAGGCCGACACGCCATTGGTGCAGTAGGCGCAACGCCCCGAGGCACCTCGACGGACACTTCCATGGAAAGCACCCTGCCGCTGGATGACCGGGCATCAGGTTCGCCGAAGCGCGACGGGACCTTGTCGCAGGCAGGCACTTCCAATCGTTATGTCGAGTCAGGTATAACGATAGTGCGGAGAGGGGCTTCAGAAGAAGAAAGGGTATCTGATGGCGTCGCGTCCACGACGGATGGCGAGGCCGGGCCGAAGCGCGAGGAAGGCGCTGACCGTTTGCCGGAGGGTATGCAGGTGACGGGCTCGGCGCAGGCCAAGGCGGCTGCGCCGGCCTGGAAGAACCGGCTGTCCACGCGTATCGTCATCAGTTCCGTGGTGGCGCTGTCGCTGGTGCTGAGCATGGTGGGCTGGACGCTGTGGCTGTCGTGGCAGCTGGCGGGCACGGCAGCGGCCATCAACGAGACGGGCAGCTCTGCGGATGCGCGCGAACCGTATCGGGCTGAACCTGCTCCGGCACGATGAGGCGGCTCAGGCCCAGGTGGTGGTGGACCTGCGAGAGCAGGGCCGCATCCCGGCGCATTTTTGCGGGGGACCTTCCGGGCAGGCCGCTCTTTCTGTCCACCGATGCGCCGCTGCGCCAGCAGTTCCATGCCGCGACGACCCGCTGGCGAGCTGGCGGATCTGGCCCACGAGGCGCTGGTGAGGGGACAGCACGGCCTATCTCGGCGCAGCCGCCGGGCTTTCGTGGCCGAGGCCGACCGGCTGGTGCACGTGTTGAGGTCGGCAACGCCAGCAAGAGCAACCCGGCTGCGGATCCCGCAGAGCGTGCTGATCGTGATGGCCTGCCTGGGCACGATGGCGATGATCTTCTGCTGCACCGCTGGATCATCCGGCCGGGCAGACGCTGCAGGGCGGCATCCAGCGGATGGCGGCCCGGGACTTCGGTGCGGGTTCCCGTCAACAATACCGACGAGCTGCGCGTGCTGACAGGGCTTCAACCGGATGGCGGACGAGCTGCAGAGCCTGTACGAGGATCTGGGAGCATGTGCGTCAGAAGACGCTGCCGAGCTGGAAAAGGCAGAACCGGTAGCTGAGTGCGCCTCACGGCATGACGGCGTTCCTGAATCAAGCCCAACGATATCTGAGGCGCTGTGCCGCTTCCTGCAGCGGTGATGGACGAGTTCCCATGCGGCGGCAGGCAGCATCCGGTGCTGGATCCGTCGGGCGAGCGGCTGCATATTGTCGTGTCGCTGGGGTTTTCTTCAGCGCTGCGAGGAAAGCGAGAGCACGTGCGCCGCGCGATGCCTGCTTGCGGCGCCAAAGCCACGCAGCGGCACGATGATCATCCGGACTTCCGCAAGCTGCCGCGCCCCGAGGAGATCGGCTGCATGCGCGATGGTTTCAGGCGCGTGTCGGTCTTTTCAGATCGTGACGCCGGAGGCGACGCTAGGGCACCTTTCGCCGCATTTCCGCGAGCGCATCGACGATGTCGCCCCGCGAGCTTCAGCTTCGAGACGCTGGGGCAGCACCTGGGGCGGCGCTGGACAACCAGCGGCTGAGCATCAAGGCACGCCAGCTGGCCGCGGCCGAGGAGCGCAATCGCAGGCACAGGCTGCATGACAGCCCGGCCCAGGGGTTGAACTTCCGAACCCGCAGACGCAGATGCTGGCAGCGGCAGCAGCAGCGGCGCTGGGATGAGGTGGAGGAGATCGTGCCGTTGCTGAAGACGGGGGCTTGAGAGTACCAGATGCGCGCGAGTTGCTGCGTAGAATTTCCGACCCGGCTGGGCGAGGAGTCATTGCGCAAGGCGGTGGACGACACGATCGGGCGCTTCCGCCGGCAGACCGGGCTGAACGTGGAGCTGCACCTGACGATCGACGCGCAACTAGCACCCGACCAGCAGCTTCAGGCGCGTCATCCGCAGGAGGCGCTGTCCAACGTGCGCAAGCATGCGTATGCCAGCAAGGTGACGGTGCGCACGACAATCACCGTGATTTCGGCATGAGCATCCGTGACGACGGGGAGGGTCTGACCCGCAGGAGGCAGCCGAGCGCAGTGAAACCCACGTGGGCTGTCCATCATGCGCGAGCGGGCGGCCCTGCCCAGCGGGCAGCTGCAGATGCAGTGCGCCGGGCAGGGACGGAGGTTTCTGTACCTGTCGCAGAGCGATCGGCTGGCGTCCTGAAATGGTCGGATTACCGAGGCCCGAGTGTTTGCCGTTCTGTTATCTTGTCGAGCCCTGAGTTCCAGTTCTGATAAAATGAGCATCAGCATTCTGCTTGTCGATGATCGACAACCCTGTTCCGCCCGGCGTGCGTCAGCCGCTGCAGCGTGAGGAGGACTCCAGCATCGTGGCCGAGGCGGCCGACGGGCTGAGGGCCGGAAGCGCGCCAGAGGCGCTGCGCCCGGACGTGATCCTGCTGATCTGAACATGCCGGGGCTGTCGAAGCGGAGACGCTGCATTCGCTCGCGGTGATGTGTACCGCAGTCGAAGGTGGTGATCCTGACCGTCTCGGAAGAGGCCGAGGAGCTGCGAGAGGCGCTGCGCCCGGCGCGTGGGCTATCTCACGAAGAATGTCGAGGCCGAGACGCTGGTGACCGCCATCCGCAAGGCTGCGTGGTGGCGAACCCGTCATTAAGCAGAGTCCATGACGATGAAGCTGGTGAGCAGTTCCGTTCGCAAGGGAGCGGCCAGCCTGCGCGACGCGATGACGCCGCCCGACCGCCCTCATGCCTCCAGCCGGGGCTGCATCTGAGCGGGTACACCTGACGGCGCGCGAGCGGAGATCATGCAGTGCCCGGCACGGGGCGAGAGCAACAAGGAAAACTGGCCCGGCGGCTGATGTGGCCGAGAGCACGGTGAAGATTCACGCAGAACATCCTGAAGAAGCTGAATCTGTCCAGCCGGGTTCAGATTGCTGTCTACGCGGTGGAGAACGGCCCGTCGGCAACGGGCCCTGAGGCTTTTCATCTCCTGAGTGACAGGCCCGACGCCTGCAGGGGTGGATTGCCGCAGCTGGCCGGGTCGGGTATCTCACTCGCCAGGGGCCAGACAAGGCTTATCAGGCCGGAAACGCCGATGATGACGCTGGAGGCCTTGAAGATGGCGCTGGCTGTCTTGCCTTCAGCCAGGCCCAGCGACTCGGGCGCTGTTGGTGACGATGGCGGTTACGGTGCCACCGCCGTTCACTTCTGATGACCTACTTCGGTGTTGACGGCACCGTGGCCGCACGCGGCTGATCTTGCCGGTGAGGTGGTTGCGGTCGAGAACGGGCCCCTTCGCTGTCGGCCACAACGATCGATGGACGAGGCCTTGACGAGGGCGAAGGCTTCAGCACCAACCTTCAGACCCAGGCTTTTCGGCGCTGTGGGCGACGGTGGCCACCACCTAGTGGGCCGCCTTTCACGTCGAGTTCGATTTCATCGTTGACGCACCGCGGTGGACGGCGGAAACCTTGCCCAGGAACCGATTGCGTGCGCTGGTCTTCATGCTCATTCTCCGGTATCAGAAGGTAGTCGTCGGCAATGCCGTCAGCCTGAGCGCACAGCTGTTCGGACAAAGCGACGGTGTTCGTTCTCGATAGTCTTGAAATTGTCGATGAGTTGCTGGCCACGCTATGAGGCGGGTTCCCCGCCGCCCTTGCCGCCCACTGTGCGCTGCTGACGAGCGGCTGACCAGCCAGGTTGTTCATGACGTCGATGGCATCCCAGGCTGCCTTTGTAGCTCTGCGCCGATGGCCTTGGCGGCCTCGAGATGGAACCACTCGGCAATCTGCCGACAGCAGTCCGATACGCCCGGTACCGCCGAAGTTGGCGCACCGATGGTCATCCAGATGGAACCGTGCACCCTACCTGCTGGTTTGTGGATGAATCCGTGACACAAATGTCTTGTTCGGGGCGTTGGCAGTCGTTGCTTGGGGCGTGCTCATGTCGTGAGAGAGGCAAGGCAAAAGAGAGGGCGCAAGGGAAAGAAAGGCATTTTCCCGCGCAGGTCTGGCTCCCATGCCGGAGTGATGGCCGGGGGTCTTGGCAGCCAGGGGCTGCCGTTGAGCGTCAGGTTGCGTGGAACCCGGTCAGCAGGACCTGTTTCCAGTTGTGGCCGCTGCGCAGGCGGGCGTGCAGGGGAGGGAAGCACTGTTGCAGCAGCTGACCCAGATCGTCGCGCCCGCCCAAGTCCAGGTCTTCCCAGAGTTCGCGCTCACCATAGCAGGCGGCCGCGATGGCGTGGGCCAGCCAGCGGGTGAGGCGTTCGGGCTGCTCGGGATTACGGTTGGCCAGCAGCAAGGTCAGCATGGCGGCGAAGTCTAGTGTGGGCACATGCGCAGCAGCTTCGGTACTGGGCATCGGGCATGGATTCGACGGGGTCGACTTCGGGGAACAGCCGGGCCAGCAGGGGCCAACAGTTCCGGTTGCATGCCCAGCGTCCAGGCGAATAGCGGGAGGTCGCCGTTCTGCGCGTTGCGCAGCACGCCCGGAGACCGCGCGCCGCAGCAGATCCGGCACGGCATCGGCGTCGGGGGTTGGACTGGGGCAGCGAAAGGGCAACGTCACGCGAATCCACGGGTCGATGATCGCGCGTCACGACGGGTGTGCAAGCCCCGGCGGACAGAGAGATCAGTCCTGAAGGCGGCCGTCCCGCATCCGCACCACGTGCTGACCGAGCACCTTGGCGTCTTCACGTCGTGGGTGATGAGGATGAGGGGCACACGCAGGCGTTGCTGCAGGGCCAGCAGCTCCTGGCGCATGGTGGCGCGCAGGTGGGGATCGAGGGCGAGAAGGGTTCGTCCAGCAGCAGGGCCCGCGGTTCGGTGACCAGGGCACGGGCCAGGGGCGGTGCGCTGGCGCTGGCCGCCAGACAGATCGACGGATACTGAGCTGGCCAGCGAGGTCAGCCCGAAGGCATCAAGCCAGCGTGCCACCGAAGGGGTGCCGATTGGTTGCGCTCGGGGATGGCTGGGCGGGTTGAGCCAGCCGTGACGGAGCGGGAAAGCCACGTTCTGGTAGACGGTCAGGTGCGGAAAGAGGGCGTAGTCCTGAAAGACGTAGGCCAGGCGCCGAGCCTGGGAGGCAGACTCTGGCCGGAGGCGTCGTGACAGGGTGTTGCCCTCCAGCCGGATGGGCGGCGTCCGGGGTGAGTAGCCCGGTGATGGCCTGCAGCGTCAGGCTCTTGCCCGATCCGGAAGGGCCGACGATCACGATCCGCTCATGGGTGGATTGCAGCTGCACCGACAGGGTGAAGGTGCGCGTGGCGGAGGTGAGCGTCTTTCGGAGTCGAGGTCGAGCTTCACCGCGACGGCAGGGGCGGGTGGGAAATGTGGGGAGAGGCGGCGCGGCCCCGTGAGGAGGGGCCGAAGGGGGTCATCGGTGGGCGATGCGCCCGGGGCGAGCCTGCCGGCCGACAGGGAGGACGGCGACGCAGACGATGGAGGTGATCAGCACCAGCAGGGTTGGCAGTGTCGTCCTGGCCAGCCTGTACGGCTTCGTAGATGGCGATGGACAGCGTCTGCGTCTTGCCGGGGATGCTGCCGGCCACCATGAGGGTGGCGCCGAATTCACCCAGGGCACGGGCAAAGGCCAACAGCAGGCCAGCCATGATGCCGCGCCAGGCCAGGGGCAGCGTGATCCGGAAGAACGACAGCGGCTTCCTTCATGTCCCAGGATGCGGGCGGCCTGCTCCAGCTGACCGTCGACGGCTTCGAAGGCGGCGCGCGCGGGCTTGAACACCAGCGGGAAGGCCACCACCGAGGCGGCGATGACGGCGCCCTGCCAGGTGAAGATCAGGTTGATGCCGAAGGTGTCGTGCAGCCATCCGCCCAGCCAGCCGCGCCGACCGATGAGCACCAGCAGGTAGTAGCCGAGCACGGTGGGCGGCAGCACCATCGGCAGCGTGAGCACCGTGTCCAGGAACTCACGGCCCGGAAAGCGCCGTCGAGCCAGCAGCCAGCCCACCGCCACGCCCAGGACCAGGTCGATGGAGGTGGCAAGGCACCTGCCACCTTCAGGGACAGCAGCAGTGCTGGCCAGACGGATTCCATGGCGTGCCGGGATCAGGGCTTCTTGAAGAAGAACCTGGCTCAGTACTTCCTGCCCTCGGGGGCCAGCACGAAGGCCTGGAAGCGCGCGTTTCTTCAGGCTGGGCGCTGTCCTTGGTGATGGCCAGCGGGTCACAGGATGGGGGACTTGGTGGGAACCCTCGAAGCGGTCTTGACCTTGTCCTTCATCACGTAGGTGTCGGTGCCGTAGACAAAGCCGGCATCCACTTCACCCCGGGCCACATAGTCCAGCGACTGACGCACGTTCTGGGTGTTGATGGCCTTGGTCGAGACGGGTTTCCACAGGCGGGCGTCTTCCAGGACTTCTGGTGTAGCTGCTCACCGGCACGCTGGCCGGGTTGCCGATGGCGATCTTCTGGATGGAGGCTTTCTTCAGGTCGGCCAGCTTGTCGAGCGACATGGAGCGCTGTCGGCCGGCATGATGAGGACCAGGGTGTTCCGAGCGAAGTTGTGGCGGGTCTTGGGGTTGATCAGATCCTGTTTCTCGGCCTTGTCCATGGTGGCCTGGTCGGCCGAGGCGAACATCGTCGTTTCAGGGCGCCCTTGGCCATCTGCTGCAGCAGGGCACCCGAGGCGCCGAAGTTCAGCTGACCTGGCGTCCGGGTACTTGGCTTCGTAGCGCTGGGCGATTTCCTGAAGGCGTTGGTGAGACTGGCGGCGGCCGAAACGGTGATCTCGGCAGCTCTGGGCGGTACCGGCAGCAAGCGACAGGACCGACAGGGCCAGCAGCTGCTTCCTGAAGGCGATGTTCTTCATGAAGAGGTCCTCCTGGATGGATGGTGTGGAAATGGAGACAGTCGAAATATACACGGTTATATAAAGCGATTGCGACAGGGCACCATGGCCGGTGGCTGGAAGCGTGCGATCATTGAAAGCTGAAAGGATTTCTGCAATCCGTGTCTGTTCTTTACGGTGTCTTTCTTTTACGTTGGCCGACATGTCTACTGAAATAAATCATTTCTCCCAAGAAAACCCGGTGTCTCGCGTTTCATGGGACCGCCGTGGCCGTTGCGCTGGTGATGTCTTCTGGGCGCCGGGCTGTCGACAGCCTTAGCGGCAGAGCCGGCGGCAGCTGGCGCCGCTGGTGGTGACGGCCACCGCGAGCGCGCAGCCGATCACCGACAGTGTGGCTGACGTGGTGCTGGTGAGCCGGCAGATGCTGGAGGACAGTGGCCTTTCGTCGGTGGACGATGCGCTGCGCCGCTTTGCCGGGCTGCAGCTGGCGCGCAATGGCGGGCCAGGCCAGAGCGGCGGCTATTTCCTGCGCGGGGTGGCGGCCGGCGGGGTCGTGGTGCTGCTGGATGGCGTGCGCATCGGCTCGGCCTCAGTCGGGCAGAGCCGATTTCGGCGCCATGAACCTGGCGCAGATCGACCACATCGAGGTGGTGCGGGGGCCGGTGTCGGGCCTGTATGGCGCAGATGCCGTGGGCGGCGTGGTGAATCTGGTCACCCGGCGTGGCAAAGGGGGCGCTCGCCTGCAGCGCTCACGCAGCGCTGGGCGGCTATCGGGGACGTGAGGCGGTGCATCGGCCTGAGCGGGGCCAGTGGCGCCATCGACCATGCGGCCAGCGTGGGACATGAGCAGAATCGTGGCGAATCGGCCATCCGCCCGGGCGACCGTTATGGCTACTACAACCCCGACCGGGATGGTTTCAAGCGCACGATGGGCACGGTGAACGTGGGTGTGTGCGCCGTAGCCGGGCATCGCATCGGGCTGACGGCCACCGAGGCCCGACTGAATGCGCAGTACGATAGCGCCCGCTTCGATGCCGCCACCGGGCTGTCGGATGCCTCGCCGGATTTCCGTCGCCGTGCCAGGACCACGAGCACCGCCCTCGACTATCGGGGTGAGCTGTCCTCGCGCTGGATCACGTCGGCGCAGCTGGCGCATGGCGTGGATGATGACCGCAGCGGTGCGGTGCAGCCGATCACTACCGGACGACGCGCAATCAGGCGACGTGGCAGAACACGCTGCGCCTGCAGCCGGGCCAGCAGGTGGTGCTGGGCTGGGAATACCTGCACGAGAAGGTGGGCGGCAACAGCGTATGCCACGAGCGGCGTGGCCGGCGCATCCGAACAGCGCACGCGGCACAATCAGGCGCTGCTGGCAGGGTATACGGGGCAGTATGGTCAGCTGGATGTGCAGGCCAGCCTGCGGCATGACCACAATTCCGCCTACGGCGGGCAGACCACGGGCAGCCTGGGGGCCAGTCAGGCGTTGACGGATCGCCTGAAGGTTCGGGCGCTGGTGGGCACGAGCTTCCGGGCGCCGACCTTCAATGATCTGTATTACCCGAACTATGGCGTGAGCACGCTGCAGCCGGAGAAGGGCCGCAACGCCGAGCTGGGGCTGGTCTGGCAGTCTTCCAACACGCGGGCAGGCATCACGATCTATCGCAACCGCATCCGCGACCTGATCGGCTATGACCCGGACAGCACCGGCACCACGTGCCCGGCCGGGTATTTCGGGTGTGCAGCCAATACGGCGCGCGCCACCCTGAAAGGGGCAACGCTCCAGACCGCGCATGACTGGGGCTTCGTGCGTCTGACGGCCATCTTCGACTTTCTGGATGCGAAGGACGACAGCACCGGCCAGCGCCTGAACCGTCGTGCCGCACGTCAGGCCAGTGATCGGGGCCGATTATCTGGCGGACCGCTGGAGCACCGGGGCGACGTTCACCCGCGTGGGGTCGCGTCCGGACGGCAATGTGCGTCTGGGCGGCTATGCGGTGGTGGATCTGCGTGCTGACTGGAAGCTGGACACGCGCTGGAAGCTGGAGGCGAAGCTGCTGAACGCGCTGGATCGGGATATCGAGCCAGTGCGTGACTATCAGGGGCTGGGACGCCAGTTCTGGCTGGGCGTGCGGGTGGATACGTCGATCTGAACATCGTTCAGTGCGTGGTCAGGCGCTCGGAGTCATCCTCGGGCGCCTGACAGGATCACGCTGACGGGCGAGCCGAACTGATGCGGTGATTCGCCGGCAGCAGGCCTGGAAACCACTGCGCCATCAGCGCAAGACCCGGGCACGCAGTCCAGCACACCCGCCATTTCGATGAAGCCGTGGGTGAGGCCTGCGTAGTTGCGGTGCAGCACGTCCACGCCGTCTGCGGCCAGCTTCTGCGCGTAAGCGGCGCCATCGTCGCGCAACGGGTCCAGTTCTGCCGTGATGATCAGCGTCGGAGCTGTGCCGCGATGGGAGGGGGCCAGCAGGGGGGAGGCCTGTGGATGTCGAGCATGTGCTTCCTGTCCATCCAGATAGAGGCGCATGTGCTCGGCCATCTGTTCGGTGGTCAGCGGCGGGCGCTTCGGCGTCGTCGCGCAGCGATGGGTACTGGGGATGGAAGCCGCTGCGCAGGTCGGTGGCCGGGTAGATGAGGATCTGGCAGGCCAGCTGTGGCAAGGCCAGTGCCACGATGGCGGCCAGGTTGCCGCCCGCGCTGTCGCCAGCCACGCCCACCCGCCGGGCGTCGATGCCGAGTGAGGCGGTGTTTTGCAGGACCCAGCGCGTGGCCGCGATGCTGTCGTGTGGCGCCTGGGGCCAGGGCAGTTCCGGGGCCAGCGCGTACTCCACGGCGATCACGATGGCCTGTGCGGCATGCGCCAGGCGACGGCAGACGCGATCGTGCGTGTCCAGATCACCCATGCTCCAGCCACCGCCGTGGAAGTAGATGAGGGCAGGGGCTTCCATGGCCGTGATGTCCGGACGATAGCGCCGTAACCGGATCGGGCGCTCGTCGGTGTCGGCCACCAGATCGCTTACCTCGGCCATGTGGGTGGTCCCAGGATGGGACCACCCACACGCTGGCCGAACAGCTTGTACCAGCCACGCAGGGCACGCAGATCCTGCTGCATGGACAGGGCGGCGCCGGATTCGCCCAGTTCCTTCATGAGTTCCTGCTGGGCCAGCCGGTACTGGAAGAATTTGGCCAGCTGGGGTGCATGTGAGAGCATCAGTCCGTCGTCCATGGATTGATGACATCCAGCCCGGCCGCCTGAAAGGGGCGGGTGTTGCGAGTGGCCACGCTGAAATGGTGCTGCAGCGCGATGGCGGCGATGAAGCCGTCAGCCGCGGCAATGGTGCAACCCGCTGCGGCTGCATGGGCAATGACCGAGGCGTAGGCCGGTGTCGTGTGAATGTCGAAAGGCAGGATGCGGCCATGGAACATCGGCAGCAGCAGCTTGTCCAGGCGTTCGGCCAGCAGGGTCTGTCGCTTGCCAGCTGGCAACAATGCAATGCCTTTGCGGATCTCGGCAAACCGTGATGGCGGACAGGAACAGGGTTTCGGACGGCTGCCGGTCCAGCCAGGCCAATACCCGGCCTCGGGTTCCCGGCGCATGGGCTCGGAGATGACGTTGGTGTCGAGGAGGATCATTCAAGATCCACCGTTGGTGTGAATGTCCTGTCCCGGATGTTCTCGAAGATGGCGAATTTCTTCATCGGTCAGCCTGACCTCCCTGGCCGATGCCAGCCAGCAGTGATCCCAGCCGGATCCGCTCGGCAGGCTTGACGGCATCAGCCAGGATGGCACGTACCTCGGCTTCCGTGCTGTGCCCACGGGAGGCAGCACGTGCCTTCAGTGCACGATGGACTTCGTCAGGCAGATTGCGGACGGTCAGCATGGCCATGGCGGTCTGGCTCCGTGGAATGGGTGTGCATTCATTGTTTCATGGTGAATGCACTGGTGCAAGGTTGGCCTGCATGCCGCAAACAGGTCCGGGTCAGGCCAGGGGTCTGATCTCCGCGGGGCAACGCTTCTTTCCGCTACAGCCGGGCCAGCCGTTCGAGGGCGGCGTGCAGGGTCTCGTCCTTCTTGGCAAAGCAGAAGCGGATGAGATTCTGGTTGCGGCCGTCGCCATAGAAGGGTGACAGCGGGATGGCCGCCACGCCGATGTGGGCGGTGAGCCATTCGCAGAAGGCGGCTTCGGTGGGGGCGTCCGACGAATGAGCGGGGCGCTGCCCGTCAGCGGGTTGATTCGGTGTGCTGCTGCTGTTGTCGTGGTCCGTGATCGTCGGAGCGGCTGATGTGCCGCTGCGGTGTTCCAGCATGCCTGCACGCGGGGCTTTGTCTTGCAACAGGTCGGTCACGTCGACAACCTGGAAATAGGTGCCGGCGCAATCCAGCAGCCGGAAGCCCGTGCCCGCCAGACCCTGTCGGAACAGGTCGCGCTTTCGCTGATAGAAGGCGGACAGGTTCAGGTAGTGGCCCGGATCCTGTGGGTTGTTTTCCAGATGCTGCAGGTAGTCGGCCAGGCCGGCCTGCATGGGGGTGTTGACCGTGAAGACGTTGAACTGGTGGATCTTGCGGAATTCCGCCGTCAGTGCGGCCGGCGCAGCCACGGTGCCCACCTTCCAGCCGGTGACGTGAAAGGTCTTGCCGAAGCTGGAGACGACCAGGCTGCGGGCGGCCAGCTCCGGGTACCGGGAGACGCTCTGGTGTGGCTGGTCGTCGAAGACCATGTGCTCGTACACCTCGTCGCTGAGCAGCAGCACGTCGGTGGGGGCCAGCAGCGCCTGCAGCTGCTGCATCTGCCGGGCTGTCCAGACCGTGCCGCTGGGGTTGTGCGGCGAGTTGATGATGAGCAGCCGGGTGCGGGGCGTGAGGGCGGCGGCGATGCGCTCGAAGTCCGGTGCGAAGCTGCCGGATTGCAGCGGCACGCGCACGGGGACGGCACCGGCCATGCGGATGGCGGGTACGTAGCTGTCGTAGCACGGGTCCAGCACGATGACTTCATCGCCAGGGTCGGGTGACGGCCAGGATGGCCGTGAACAGTGCCTGGGTGGCCCCGGCGGTGAGGGTGATCTCGGTATCGGGATCGTAGGCGTGACCGTGGCAGGTCGCGATCTTTCGGGCAACGGCCTGACGCAGGGGCCGGCCAGCCGGGCATGGGCGGGTACTGGTTGTGGCCGGCGCGCATGGCGCGGCTGACGGCTTCCACCAGAGCCGGATCGCAGTCGAAACCCGGAAAGCCCTGACCCAGGTTGACGGCACGTGCAGAGCGGCCAGGGCCGACATGGTGCTGAAAAATGGTGGTGCCGACATCCGGCAGGCGGCTGGGAAGGGACATACGCCATGGTGTGAGCGCGATGGGAATCGCGGGTTACGCAAGCTTCGTGGCTTGCAACGCCCGCTCAATGATATTCGACACCATGAACGGGATCCCGGTGCCGCGCGGCTGGGCACGGACACCGGGATCGTCTTCTGCGGGAGGGGCGGAGAGGCTCACGCCCCCGTCCGGCACGCAGAGGGCTTACAGGGCAGCCAGCGCGGCCGCGTAGTCGGGCTCGTCCTGATCTCGGACACCAGCTGGCTGTACAGCACCTGGTCGTTCTCATCCAGCACCACCACGCCGCGGGCGCTACAGACCGGCCAGCGGGCCGTTCTCGATGTTCACGCCGTAGGCGGTCCGGAATTCCGGGTTGCGGAAGGAGGACAGCATCACGACGTTGGACAGGCCTTCGGCGCCGCAGAAGCGGGCCTGGGCAAAGGGCAGGTCAGCCGAGATGCACAGCACGACGGTGTTGGCCAGCTTGCCGGCGTCCTGGTTGAAGTGGCGCACCGAGGCGGCGCAGACGCCGGTGTCGACGCTGGGGAAGATGTTGAGCACCTGCGCTGCCGGCGTGGGTGGCCAGCGTGGCTCGCCCAGCTCACCGGTGGTGAGCGTGAAGGCGGGGCCTTGCTGCCCTTGGCGGGGAAGGTGCCGCCGACCTTGATGGCGTTGCCGGCGAGGGTGACTTGGCTCATGAGGATCTCCTGAATGGGCGGGAAGGATGCTGCGACCATGGACCATGGACCATGGACCTGCGGACCTGCGCGTCGGCTCCCTTCCCGCAAACATGAAAAAGGGAACGCGGGTTCCCTGGGTCAGACGGGTCCGGGCATGATACCCGGAAGGTCTGGCGGTGGCTTTACTGGCCGGCCATGCGCTGGAAGATCCGCAGGCCGGATTCGGCAGCCGGCATCTCGGTCTTTCAGGAAGCCTTGCAGCATCTGTGCCTGCTTCACTTCCTGCTGGGCATCCTTCACGGCCTGGGTGTTTGCCTTGCCGGGCTGTTTGCGGGCCTGGGCCTGGACCTTTTTCAGCTTGACCTTGGCGTCCTGCTCGGACGTGACGGCCCTGCGCAGGCTTTTCTGCAGGTCGGGCAGTTTCTTCCCGGCGCGCTCGTATTCGACTTTCCAGGTCGCCTTCGGATCCAGCAGCTTGCAGGCAACCGGGGACGAGACCGAGCGATCCCGCATGTCGAAGGTGGTGACGGTGCAGGCGTCGGGCTTGTCCAGACCATCGATGCCCTGCACGGAAGGCGCGATGTGAACGCGATGCAGGCGAGCACCTCGGGTCGCATTGCCGCCTTCCCAGTCCTTGGTGGTCAGGTAGACATCGGTGCCGTTGGCGGTGTGGCGCACGTGCAGGTTGGACGGCGCATCCTGGAAAAACGATGTTGACGAACTGGCCTGGCACGAAGCCTCGTGGCCTGGGCGGGCAGGGATGCCACGGTGAGGGTGTGGGCTGTCGTAGTTGGTGGAGAAGACCTGTCCGGATTCAGGTGAATAGCCCACCTCGACGGTGCCGCTGCCGGTGAGCAGGCCGCTGCGTGCCCCGGTGGCCGGATCGATGAGCAGCAGGTTGGGCAGTGCGCCCACCCCTGTAGACGCTGGCCAGAAGCTGCTTGCCGGGCCCGCCACATAGTTGTAGACGTTGAGCCCCTCGTCCACGCCGGTGAGCGAGGAGGTGGCCCCGGTCTTCGGGTCCACGGCTGTCACGCCATGGGTGCCGGTCAGTACTTGGCCATCCAGGTAGGCCAGCGGGATGACCAGACCGTTGCCGATGGTTTGCACGGCAAAGCCCGGTGCGTGCTCGCCTTCCGGGGTGTACTTCATGAGGTAGCTGGGCGGCTTGCCGGGCGCGAAGGTGTTGTAGTTGATGTAGAAGTTGCCGGCTTCATCCAGCACGACGTAGCGGCCCCGATACTTCTGGCCCTTCACGTCGGTGTCGGCCTTGCGGCAGGTGATCTTGCCGTCGGCCAGGTTCACCAGGCTGAAGGCGTTGACATAGGTGTGCGTGGCAATGGCGCGCTTGCCGTCCTGGCTGAGGGCCAAGGCATGGGTGGCAAAGGGCAGCTTGATGGTGTTCTTCAGGGCCAGGGTGTCGGCATCCAGCGCCACCAGGGCACCCGGGGTGACGTTCCTGGTCATCTTGCCGCCAAAGGCGGCATACAGGGTGCCGTCATGTTCGTGCATCTGATAGAAGCCCCAGACGTACTGGGGTTCTTGTCCTTGTCGCCTTCGGCTTGTCGGCTTTGGCTTCAGGCTGATTCAGGCCGTAGTCGTCGCCGTGATTGGCCCACTCGGGGGTCGTAGCCTTCCAGCTTTTCGCAGCCGCTGGTGGCTTGAAGTCGGAGGCGTCGAGGCTGACGGGGTTTGGAGGGTGCGGGGCCGGGCTTGCCAGTGGGGGCTGCCAGGGCTGTGCCGCAGGCCAGCGCGGTGGCCACGGCCAGGGCGATACGGGAAGGTTGCAGCATGGGATCGGTCTCCTGGACTTGAGGATGCTAATGTTAACAAGAGTCATTATTGTGCATCAGATGTTGGGAGGCAGGAGGCCTCCCGTATTCCTCGGAGATCCCTCGGCTCGGCTGCTTCAGCGTTTCTTCGCTGCTTCGGCCTTGGCGCGCAGTTCGGCTGCCATGGCTTTCGTTTCTCCACCAGGGGCGGGAAGGGGCTACAGCGGTGCTGGTCAGGCGTGGCGCCCAGCATGTAGGGCGGGAACGCGGAATCGACCGGCTTGTTCCAGCGCGCCGGGAAGTCCCGATCCAGATGGGCTTTCTTGGGACGCGGCTTGGACAGCATGTAGGCTGCCACGTCGTAGGCCTCGTCATCCGTCAGCTGGGGAGCGTCGAAGCTGGCGCCCTGGGGCATGTTGTGCTTGATGAAGCGCGTGGCCATGATCATCCGGTTCATGCCGGCGCCATTGTTGAAGGTGTCCGGTCCCCAAAGGGGTGGGAACAGGTAGCCCTGGGCATCGCCGACCTTGCCGACACGCTGGCCTGCGCCGTTGGCGCCATGGCAGAGCGACGCAGTGTTCCTGGTGAGACCTTGGCCCCGCTTCGGGGTCTGCGCGTCGGTTCGGCATCTTGCTCTTGACCATGCCAGCTCCCTCGACTGCCATGCCGACCGGAATGCCTCGCGACAGAAAGGCGATGTAGGGTGACATAGGCCTTCATCTCGCGCGAGCCCAAGGGCAGGGGCCCTGCCGTTCATGCTGCGTTCCAGGCAGCCGTTGACACGCTCCTCGACGGTGCTGATGGCGTCTTCGCGCCCCTCGATACTGCGGAAAGGCCGCCGTGACCCCGATCCACGGCATGGCGAAGGGTTTGGTGGCGTCCTCCTGATGGCAGGACGTACAGGCCAGGTTGTTGCCCGCGAAGCGCATCTTCCTGTTCCTGACCTCGGGGCCGATGACGGCGAAGGTGCGTGCGCTCAGCTCATGGCCATACTCGACCAGATCCCGATAGGGGCCGGGGAAGGCTTTCGATCTGGGGCACTTTATGATCGACCAGCTTGATGGGAGGCTGGTCGACCGCCAGGGCAGCAGGAATGCCGCTGAGGGCGCTGGCGAGCAGGACGCCCAGCGGAAGCAGGGCAAGGTGACGTGGGCGGTGATGGACGGATCTGGCGTCCCGGGTCATGCGTGTCATGGCAAGCGCCTCCTTGAATGCCCTCATGGGCAGGGCCATTTCCTGTTTCGCCATGTTCACGCAATCGGGCGCGCTCGACAAGATTTTTACATATAAGCGCGTGCGTTGACAGAGACTGGCTGGGGAGCTGGGAGCTGGGAGCTGGGAGCTGGGGCTGGGAGCTGGGAGCTGGGGCTGGGGGCCAGAGCCGGGGGACCGGCGCAGGCACGGGCTGGCAGGACAGGAGGGCAGGAGCCCGCACGGAGCTGAAATGAAAGCCGGATCGGCACGTGGCACGATCCGGCTTTTTGATGTCCTGGTCGGGGTGAGAGGATTCGAACCTCCGGCCTCTACGTCCCGAACGTAGCGCTCTACCAGGCTAAGCTACACCCCGAATGGCTTGCCGCAATGATACTACATATTGCGCGAAACCGAGTAAGAAGATAAGTATACCAGAGCTTCGCGATATTGGGAGGGGGGCATTTGCGCCAAAGCCGCATGTGCCCGGTTTGCTTCCTGTTCGGCCAGCTGGCGCGCGTAGCCGAGGGCGTCGCAGCGCTGGATGGCCTGGTGGATGAGGTCGAAGTGCTCGGTCTCGCCGTTCAGGATGGCCTGACGGACGATCTCGCGGTCTTCGGGCGAACCCACTTCCATCACGCGGATGAGCGGCAGGGTGGCCTTGCCCTCACGCAGGTCGTCGCCGATGTTCTGCCCTAGGGTCTCGCTCTCGCCGGAGTAGTCGAGCACATCGTCGATGATCTGGAAGGCGGTGCCCAGGTGTCGGCCGTAGGCGGCGGCGGCGTCTTCCAGCTCGGGCGTGGCGCCAGCCAGTACGGCGCCGATGCGCGCCGAGGCCTCGAAGAGCTTGGCGGTCTTGAAGCGGATGACTTGCAGGTAGGCCGCCTCGTCCACGTCGGGGTCGTTGCAGTTGAGCAGCTGCAGCACCTCGCCCTCGGCGATGACGTTGGTGGCGTCGGCCAGGGTCTTGAGGATGTGGAGCTGCTCGACTTCCACCATCATCTGGAACGAGCGGGAGTAGAGGAAGTCGCCGACCAGCACCGAGGCGGCATTGCCGAACTGGGCATTGGCGGTGGGGCGCCCCGCCGCAGGGTGGATTCGTCGACGATGTCGTCGTGCAGCAGGGTGGCGGTATGAATGAACTCGACCACCGCGGCCATCAGCCAGTGGTGACCCTGCGCACGCTGCTGTTCGGTCTGACCGTAGCCGAGAGCGCGGGCGAAGAGCGTGAGCAGCACGGGCCGGAGCCGCTTGCCGCCTGCACTGATGATGTAGGTGGCGATGGTGCGGATCAGGGCGACGGGGCTGTCGAGGCGCTCCTCCGATGACCCGATCGACTTCGGCGAGATCTTCAGAGATGATCGGATAGGCGTCGTAGGGTTTCAAGATGGGGAAGCTGTTGTGCGTTGGCCTGACTCAAGGTGCCCGGTTCCGGCAAGGGGCCCCTGCCTGATGGCAGGAGCGCCCGGAATGATGCCACGTTGCCAGACGGGAATGCCCCTGGGAAAGACCTGATTATATGGGCGGATGGCCGATGCCGATCGGCAGTGGCCGATTCTTCCGGAATGGGGCGCTTTTCAGGGGTGTGGGGAGGGTTTCAAGGGGCTGGGCGACCGAATCCGGGGCCACATCGCGGGGAGGGAGGAGTCTTTTTCGGGCATGCGCCCCCGAGTCCGGGGCTGTGGCTGTGGCTGTGGCTGTGGCTGTGAGTGCGTGGTGCCTCAGCCGGATGTTTGACTGCCAAGGCTGGCCGATTCTATAATTTCAGGTTGCGCCTTCCCGGGTGGGGAGGTGTGTTCTTTTGGAGGTTTCCATGTACGCGGTCATAAAAACCGGTGGCAAGCAATACAAGGTTGCAGCCGGCGAGAAAAATCAGGTAGAACAGATATCCGCAGACATCGGAGCCGGCATCGAGATCGACCAGGTGCTCAGCCGTCTACGACGGTGACAAGGTGAAGATCGGTGCGCCGCTGGTGGGTGGCGCAAGCGTGTCGGCTGTCGTGCCGTCTCAGGGACGTCACAAGAAGGTGCGCATCTTCAAGATGCGGCGGCGCAAGCACTATCAGAAGCGCCAGGGCCATCGCCAGAACTACACCGAGCTGTTCATCACGCAGGTGTCGTCCGAGCTGGGCACGGCTAAGGCCGAGGGCACCCGCAGCCGCCTGAGGCGACCGGGACCGATCAACCCGTCCCTGTCCCTGCCTCGTTCGGGCGACAGGACATTTCGTGCAGGTAATCTGACATGGCACAGAAGAAAGGCGGCGGCTCCACGCGAAACGGCCGCGATTCCAAGCCCAAGATGCTGGGCGTCGGAGGCCTACGGCGGCCAGTTCGTCTCGGCTGGCTCCATCATCGTGCGTCAGCGCGGCACCCGTGTGCACGCTGGTCGCAACGTCGGCATGGGCAAGGATCACACCCTGTTCGCGCTGATGGACGGTGTGGTCACCTTCGGCATCACCGGCCCGAAGAGCAACAAGGTGGTGAGCATCACCCCGGCGCTGGCAGACGCTGCCTGAGGGCGCATCGCCTTCCGCCAAGGCCCCGGTGCTTCTGGGCTTTTTCGCCTGCCGCCACGAGGGCAGGCGTTTGCGTTATTTTTGCAAGATTCTGCTGCCTGTGCCTGCGCCTGTTGTGAGGTGCCGCATGGGGCAGTTCCCATCATGAAGCCCCTGGAGATCCGCGGGATCCGCGCCGGGCTTCAGTCTCAGGAAAAAGTCCCGTCCGGGCCTTCCCCGGCAGGAGTGAGCCATGAAATTCATCGACGAGGCCCGGATCGAGGTGATCGCCGGGGCTGGCGGCAACGGGGCGGCGTCGTTTCGCCGCGAGAAGTTCATCCCGTATGGTGGGCCCTGATGGCGGCGATGGCGGCCGGGGCGGCTCCATCCCTGGCCGAGGCGGATCGCAACATCAACACGCTGATCGATTTCCGCTATACCCGCAGTACCAGGGCGCGCCGCGGCGAGAACGGCCGGGGCTCGGACCAGTACGGCAAGGGCGGTGACGACATCGTGCTGCGCATGCCGGTGGGCACGCAGATCCATGACGAGGACACGGGCGAGCTGTCTTTGACCTGACCACGCATGGTGAGCGGGTCGTGCTGGCTAAGGGCGGTGACGGTGGCCTGGGCAACCTGCATTTCAAGAGCAGCACCAACCGCGCGCCGCGCAAGTCCACGCCGGGCTGGCCGGGCGAGGAGCGTCGGCTGAAGCTGGAGCTGAAGGTGCTGGCCGACGTGGGCCTGCTGGGCATGCCCAACGCGGGCAAGTCCACCTTCATCTCGCAGGTCTCGAATGCCCGTCCGAAGGTGGCTGACTATCCGTTCACCACGCTGCACCCCAATCTGGGCGTGGTGCGTGTGGAAGACAGCCGCAGCTTCGTGGTGGCGGACGTGCCGGGGCTGATCGGCGGGGCAGCCGAGGGCGCAGGGCTGGGGCACCGTTTCCTGCGACACCTGCAGCGCACGCGGCTGCTGCTGCATCTGGTGGACATCTTCCCTTCGACCCCGACCGCGACGTGGTGGACGAGGCGAAGACGATCGTGGAGGAGCTGCGCAGCACGACCCGGCCCTCTACGAGAAGCCGCGCTGGCTGGTGCTGGAACAAGGTGGACATGATGTCGCCCGAGGCCGTGGACGAGGTGCGCGAGCGGCTGGTGAAGGAACTGGACTGGCAGGGGCCGGTGTACTGCATCTCGGCCATTTCCGGGCCAGGGCTGCCGTGAGCTGTGCTATGCCATCTGGGACTATCTGGAGTCGCTGCGCCCGCCCGAGGATGTTGACCCCGACGTGCGCTGACCGGGAAAAACGCCGCCGAGGTGGTGAACGGCGAGACTGCGGCCGCTGAGGCGAGCGGCCAACAGACCGAGGAAGGACCGGCATCCTGACCGGGATGCCAGGCAAGCGCCGGGCAGTGTCTTCTGCCGGGCTGATGATGTGCCGGGCCCGGGCGGGCGTGCCGCGCTCCGGGGCCGGATGACGGGATTGCAAGGAAGTCAGAATCATGAAGAACGCCATGCCCGCGCAGCGACTGGTGATCAAGGTGGGTTCGTCGCTGGTGACGCGCGGCGGGCAGGGCGTGGACCAGCAGGCGCTGAACCACTGGGCCGACCAGGTGGCGGCACTGCGGGCGCGGGCGGCCGCTGCCCCCCATGCCGATGTGCAGGGCGAGCACGCAGGCGGCCATGAGCCTCACGCGGAAGGCGCAGCGGCCGGACACCGCCGGCATCATGCCGCGCACGAATCCGACGACGGCGCACGGATCCCTGCCCGAGATCGTGCTGGTGTCTTCAGGGGCCATCGCCGAGCTGCGCATGAAACGGCTGGGCTGGAAGAAGCGGCGCGCGAGGTGCGCCAGCCGCAGGCTGCCGCCGCCATCGGCCAGATGGGCATTGCCCAGGCCTACGAGAACGCCTTCCAGCGCCACGGCATCGAGACCGCGCAGGTGCTGCTGACCCATGAAGACCTGGCTGACCGCCGGCGTTACCCTGAACGCACGCTCCATGCTGAAGACGCTGCTGGCGCTGGGCGTGGTGCCGGTCATCAATGAGAACGACTCGGTGACCACCGACGAGATCAAGGTGGGTGACAACGACACGCTGGGCGCGCTCGTGGCCAACCTCATCGAGGCCGACTGGCTGGTCATTCTCACGGACCAGGACGGTCTGTTCACGGCCGACCCGCGACGCGATCCGAACGCGGTGCTGCTGCCCGAGGTGCAGGCCGGCGACCCGGCGCTGGAGCAGATGGCCGGTGGCGCGGGCAGCGCCGTGGGTACGGGCGGGATGCCGACAAAGGTGCTGGCGGCGCGACGGGCAGCCCGCAGCGGCACCTCGACGATCGTCTGCTCCGGGCATGAACCCGACGTCCTGCTGCGGCTGGAGGCCGGTGAGTCGATCGGCACGCGCTTCGTGGCGCAGACCGCCCGCCTGGCGGCCCGCAAGACCTGGATGGCCGACCACCTGCAGCTGCATGGTCATGTGGTGGTGGATGCCGGGGCCGAGGAAGCACTGTGTGCCCACGGCGGAAGCCTCGCTGCCGGTGGGCGTCACGGCCGTGCAGGGCGAGTTCGCCCGGGCGACCTGGTGGCGGTGCTGTCGAACGATGGCCGGGAACTGGCGCGGGGCCTGGTGAACTACGCCGCCACCGACGCCCGGCGACTGGCGGGGCAGCCGTCCTCACGCATCGAGTCGATCCTGGATTCATCGAAGGCGTGGAACTCATTCACCGCGACAATCTGGTGCTGCGATAGGGGCGCGTACAGACGCCGTTTCTGCAGCGTGATAATCTGTAAAATTTGTAAAGTTTTATTGCAATTATTGATGAATTTAATCGATGATCCGGTTATCGACGGTTTATCGGTATATCGTTTAGCGCCCGTCGATTCCGGTGGGTTGTTGCGGAGCGGATAATGGCTATCGGGACGGATGAGGACGCCAGGTTCGACTATGTGGTGGTGGGTGCCGGAACGGCAGGTTGCCCTGCTGGCCGATCGCCTGAGTGCCACCGGGGCCAGTGTCTGCGTGCTGGAGGCGGGCGGACGTGACTGGAGCCCGCTGATCCATCTGCCGGTCGGCTATGTCTGGAATGTGCACAGCCGCCGCCTGACCTGGGACTACGCCGTGGAGCCCGGGCCGGTGGTGAACCGGCGCTTCCGCCTGCCGCAGGGCAAGGTGCTGGGTGGCTCCAGCTCCATCAACGGCCTGTCGCACGTGCGCGGGCAGCGACAGGACTCACGACGACTGGGCAGCGGCTGGCAATCCGGGCTGGTCCTATCTGGAGATCCTGCCGTATTTCATGCGTTCCGAACGCAAGATCGGCGTGGGGGACGACCGCTTTCGCGGGCGCTCCGGCAGCCTGCACATCACCGACCAGGACTGGTCGCACCCTATCTCAGACGCCTTCGTCAACGGGCTGTCCGAACTGGGCATCCCGCTCACCGACGATTACAACGGCATGGTCCACACGGGGGCGGCTACCCGCAGCGGGCCATCCACAACGGACGGCGCTGCAGTTCGGCCCGTGCATTCCTGAAGCCTGCCATGCAGCGTCCGAATGTGGAGGTCCGCACGCGCGCCCATGTCAGCCGCATCCTGTTCGAGGGCACCCGCGCCGTTGGCGTGCGCTGCGTCTCGGGGCGGTCCCCGCAGGAACAGACCATCCGGGCCAACCGTGAGGTCATCCTGGCCGCCGGTGCGTCAGCACGCCCAAGCTCCTGCAGATCTCCGGCGTGGGGATCGTTCCTCATTGAATCGCTGGGCGTGCCGCTGGTGGCCGATCTGCCTGGCGTGGGGCAGAACCCTGCAGGACCATTACCGGGTCCGTCTGGCGTCGCGGCTGCGTTATGTGGTCAGCATCAACGAAGTGGTGCTCAGCCCCCGGCTCATCAGCGAGTTCGTCAAATGGATGCGGGGTCGCCCCAACGTCCTGTCGCTGAGCGCCTCCATGGCCTATACCTACTGGCGCAGCCGGCCGGAGGTGGAGCGTCCCGATCTGGAATTCGTCTTCGCGCCGGCCAGCTTCCGCGGCGGCGTGGTGGGCCTGCTGGATGGCTGGCCGGGCATGACGCTGGGCATCTGGCAGGGCAGGCCGGAAAGCCGGGGCAGCGTGCAGGCCCGCACGGCCAGCCCCTTCGATGCGCCGCGCATCCAGCCCAACTACCTGACGGACGAGCGCGACCAGCGGGTGCTGATCGACGGCATCCGCCTGGGTCGGAAGATGATAAAGTCGACCTCCACCCTGGCACCCTTCGTGGCTCAGGGAAGAGGTCCCCAGCGACAAGTACCAGACCGACGAGGAGTTGCTGGACTTCGCCCGCGAGACCGGCGCCACGGTCTACCACGTGGTGGGCACCTGCCGCATGGGGCCGGCCTACCGCCGGGATTCGGTGGTTGATCACCAGCTGTGCGTTCATGGCCTGCAGGGCCTGCGCGTGGTCGATGCCTCGATCATGCCGACGCTGCCCTCGGTCAACACCAACGCGTCCACGCTGATGATCGCCGAGAAGGCCTCGGACATGATCCTGGGCCTGCCACCGCTGCACCCGGCCGACAACCCGCCGGGTGAGGATGAAAGCCTGCTGGCCAACGCCTGATTCCCGTCGCCTGATGGCCTGATCGAGGGCGGCTCGCCCCGGTGGGGCAGGCGTTCGCCCGCGGCTCTCCACCTGCGTCCGCCCGCGTCCGGCGGCCAGCTGGGGAACCATCCGGCAGCAAGCGTGACGATGTACATTGCAGGTCATGGTGGCTTTCGCCATGATCGTTGCATGAACGCCACGAAATTCTCCCTTTCGGCTGTTTCCGCGCTGCTAGCCACGGCGCTTGCTGCCTGTGGTGGTGGTGGCGGCGGTGGCGCGGCGCCCACGCCCGCGGCTGCCGTCGATCCGGCGGTGGGCTCGGCCATCCCTGCTGGGATCATCGACGCAGCTGGCCAACCAGTGCGCACCCGAGAACTCGCTGGCGCGTGATGCCCAGGGCAATCTCCTGTCGGGCTACCGCTCGGGCTCGCGGCTGATCGAACAGAGCTTCGTGCGGGCCTACCTGCAGGAAAAACTACCTCTGGTATCAGGAGATGCCGACCTCCCTGGTGGTGCCACCGGCCTACTCGCAGGCTGCCTACCAGGATGGCATGAGCAGCTGGTTCCGTGACCTGCTCTCGCCCCAGAAGAACGCCAACGGCGCGCGCAAGGATCGCTTCAGCTTTGCCATGCCCACCGCCGACTGGAAGGCCCAGTCGCAGGCGGGGGCCGTCAGCGGCTATGGTGTGGACCTGGGCGTTCTGAAGAGCGAGGTGCCGCGTGATGTGCGGGTGACGCTGGTGACCCCGGGTACCCCGGCCGAGCGCCTGAATGTGGCTCGGGGTGACCGGCTGCTGTGGGTCGTCACGGCGGCCGGCAAGCGCATCGACGTGGTGAACACCGAGGTGCAGGAAGAAGTCGACGAGCTGAACCGCGTGCTCTTCAAGGCCAACGAGGGCGAGAACACCGGTTTCGAGTTCCGCCCGGTGGAAGGGGGCGAGAAGAACCGCGCGGTCGAGCTGAGCGCCGGCCAGTACACCGCCCCGCCCGTGCAGACCACCTGGTGATTGATGGCGCTGGGAGGGCGCCAGGTGGCTACGTGCTGTTCAACGGCTTCAACCTGCTGGCCGAAGCGCAGCTGGTGAAGGCTGTGACCGAGATGCAGGGCCAGCAGGTGCAGGATGTGGTGGTGGACCTGCGCTACAACGGCGGCGGCTATCTGTACCAGTCGGCGCAGCTGGCCTACATGCTGAGCGATCCCACGCTGACCAAGGACAAGGTCTTCGAGCGCCTGCAGTACAACGACAAGCGCCGCAAGGACGAGAGCCTGATGCGCTTCCCGACGGTGACCAGCGGCACCGAAGGCACCAACACCCGCCACGGCCAGACACCGCCCAACCTGGGCCTGAAGCGCGTCTACGTGCTGACGGGCAACAACACCTGCTCGGCCAGCGAATCGCTGATCAACGGCCTGCGCGGCGTGGACGGGAAGCTGGTGCAGATCGGCAATACCACCTGCGGCAAGCCCTACGGCTTTACCGCGCATGACAACTGCGGTATGTCATACTTCCCCATCGAATTCAACGGCGTCAATGACAAGGGCGTCGGTGGCTTCGATGCAGGCTTCGAGCCCACCTGCAAGGTGGCCGATGACCTGGAGCACCAGCTGGGCGACCCGAACGAGCGACTGCTGGCCGCCGCGCTGCATCACCGCCAGTACGGCCAGTGCCCGGCCGCGGCCAGCACCAAGGCCCTGGGCAGCGCCGCGCAGGCCGGCCTCGTCCGACCCGCAGCTGGTGCGCTCTCCCGCCCAGACTTCAAGTTCGTGTTGCCACGACGTTTTCCCTGCTGCCTTCTTCCTTGTCCGCCGTGTCTTCCCGTCGTGCCCTGGCTGCCGTGTTGCTGCTGTCGGCCGCACTGACCGGATGCTCGTCGCTGACCAGCGGGGAAGGGGGCAAGCGGGAATCCCTGGAGCAGAAAGCCATCCGGGAAGGCGCCCGTGAAGATGTCGAGGCTGACCGCCGCGAGCAGCTGGCGGAAATGCTGCGGCAGGACCCGGGCGCTTCGCTGTCCGACCTGCCGCATGCACGGCTGGCCGCACAGACCAACCATGCCTGCCTCGGCCGCCATCGAGACCTCATGGCCGAGCGCTAGCAGCGGCCGCCGCGTGATGCTGGGCGAGGCCGCCTTCGTCGACAGCAGCGACTGGTGCTGGACCAGACCTTCCTGCGCGGGCCCGACGGCCAGATCCTGACGGCCGGCGCGGCAAACCCAGCCTTTCATCATGCAGCTGCGCTTCGGACCGCGCGGCTGCATGGCTGCTGGTGCCGGCGCAGTCCTCCGCCGTGCTGCCCGTTCCTGCCGCGCGGCAGACCCTGCGCGCAGTGCTGCTGCCTCGCCGCCTCCCGGAAGTGATTCCTGGAATGACACACAGAACGATTCCATGAGCGAGCACATCAAACGAGAAAGGTTACCACCACCTGGTGGTCTATATCCCGCCAAATGTTCTGATCGGGATTTTGCTTACACACGGTCTTGCTTTCCATTTCCAGATCGATTGGTGACGGCTGGGAAGGATCAGCCCTTCTTCATTGTTTTTGTCTTTTAGATGATATTCGGGGGAGCGGTTTTGGGGGAGGCTCTCGCCCGAGGCAAGATTGTTCTTCCGCTCTGGGTGATAGTGTTCGTTGTTGCGCTTCAGGTGGTCATTGCTGTTTCAGGTAGGGCCATCCTGGGTTAGAGCATGGGTTCCCGCGCGAAGGCCCCGCCGCCGAAAAGCGGTGCTCGTCCCCATGTCGGCGATAATTCCAACATAGGATCCAGCTCCAGCGAGGGCTGCTCCTTCTGCAAAAGGAAGCCACGGGGCCTGCCACAAAACCAGGGGCGGCCCCAATTGCTCCAGCAGTGGCCAGTCCTGCGACACTTCCTTCGCCGCTGCTGGCACGCGGGTGCCTGCAGAATGCGCCTGGCCGCTCGTGGTGCCGCGTGCCGGGACGCGTCGGGGTCGCCTGGCGCGAGGGGCCTTGCTGCCGGGGGCACGCGGGCCTGCACCGCCCGCCGGTCAGGTCTGCGATAATGGCGGTTTCATCTCGAGTTTCCCTGACCGATGACAGGCTGCGCCGGCGTCATCCTGCGCCTGCTTCCGGCCGGCAGTATCGCTGCCGGTGCCCAGGCCGTGACGCGATGCCTGCGTGCCTGTCTTTCTGACCAACGGCAGCCTGCCGCAGCGTCATACGGCCCAATACGTATACACGATGAACCGGTGAGCAAGACCGTGCCACCGGGCGCCAGATCCTGAAGGATATTTCCTGAGCTTCTTCCCGGGCGCCAAGATCGGCGTGCTCGGCACCAACGGCGCCGGCAAGTCCACGCTGCTCGCGATCATGGCTGGCCCTCGACAAGGAGATTGACGGCGAAGCTATGCCGATGCCGGGCATCACAGGGTGGGCTACCCGCCGCAGGAGCCGCAGCTGGATCCCGAGCAGACCGTGCGCGAGGCCGTCGAGGGCGGTCTGGGCGAGATCGTCGAGGCCAAGCAGAGCTGGAAGAGACTACGCCGCCTACGCCGAGCCGGACGCCGACTTCGACGCCCCTGGCGGCTGAGCAGGCCAAGTACGAGGCCATCATTCAGGCCGCCGGTACCGACAACATCGAGCTGCAGCTGGAAGTGGCGGCCGATGCCCCTGCGCCTGCCGCCGTGGGATGCCAAGATCGGCAACCTGTCCGGTGGCGAGAAGCGCCGCGTGGCCCTGTGCCGCCTGCTGCTGTCGCGCCCCGACATGCTGCTGCTGGATGAGCCCACAACCACCTGACGCCGAGAGCGTGGATCAGTGGAGCAGTTCCCGCAGAAGTTCACTCGGCACCGTGGTGGCTGTCACCCACGACTCACTTCCTCGGACAACGCCGCCGAATGGATCCTGGAACTGGACCGGGGCAGCGGCATTCCCTGGCGCGGCAACTACAGCTCGTGGCTGGACCAGAAGAGCAACCGCCTGAAGCAGGAAGAAGCGGCTGAATCGGCCCGCCAGAAAGCCCTGAAGAAGGAGCTGGAATGGGTGCGCCAGAACGCCAAGGGCCGTCAGGCCAAGAGCAAGGCCCGTCTGGCCCGCTTCGACGAACTGTCGTCCTACGAATACCAGCGCCGCAACGAGACGCAGGAGATCTTCATCCCCGTGGCCGAGCGCCTGGGTGATCAGGTCATCGAGTTCCAGAACGTTCCAAGGCCCAGCGGCGACCGCCCGCTGATCGACAACCTCAGCTTCCAGATCCCGCCGGGCGCCATCGTCGGCATCATCGGCCCCAACGGCGCCGGTAAGTCGACCATCTTCCGGATGATCACCGGACGCGAGAAGCCCGACAGCGGCGAGATCAAGATCGGCCACACCGTGCACATCGCCTACGTGGACCAGTCGCGCGAATCGCTGCAGAGCGACAAGACCGTCTGGGAAGACGTGTCGGGCGGCCTGGACATCATGAACGTCGGCAAGTTCGAGATGCAGTCGCGCGCCCACATCGGCCGCTTCAACTTCAAGGGGCCCCGACCAGCAGAAACTGGTGGGACAGCTGTCCGGGGGCGAGCGCGGCCGCCTGCACCTGGCCAAGACCCTGCTGGAAGGCGGCAACGTGCTGCTGCTGGACGAACCCTCCAACGACCTGGACGTGGAAACCTTGCGGGCGCTGGAAGACGCCCTGCTGGACTTGCCGGCTGCCTCGTCATCTCGCACGACCGCTGGTTCCTGGACCGGATCGCCACCGCATCCTGGCGGCCGAGGGCGATTCGCGATGACGTTCTTCGCCGGCAACTACCGCGAGTACGAGGAAGACAAGCGTCGCCGCCTGGGCGACGAGGAAGCCCGTCCCAAGCGCTTCCGCTACAAGTCGATCCACGTGTGATCGATCCACGGGATTCTCTGGGCAGGTTCAGGGAATCCCGTGAGGCCCGGCGGAGGAGGAGCGCCGGGCTGTTGTGTCTGGCCGCAGGGTCGTGGCATTGCCCGTGCCCCGGTGCCAGGCACACTTGCAAGAGGCACTCAGGGACCTCCTTCGGTGCGTGGGCTGATTTCCGGCGGGCCTACAATAGCCTTATCCACCGACATAACAAGCCCCGCGCCAGCGCCCATTTCCGGCTTTCATGCCACCGGGCCCCGGCGCAGCAGCCTGCAGGAGCCCCGCATGAGCACGATTTCTTGATCTGCAGCCCGCATCGGTCTGGCACTATTTCCATCAGCTCACGCAGATTCCGCGGCCTCGCATCATGAGGAAGCCGTCCAGCAATACGTGCTGGACGAGGCGGCGCGGTTGGGCCTGTCGGCCGAGCGCGATGCGGTGGGCAACATCCGGGTTCGCAAGCCGCCAGTGCCGGGCATGAGGGCGCCGGGGGTGATCCTGCAGGGGCACCTGGACATGGTGCCGCAGGAAGAATGCCGACAAGGTGCATGATTTCACGCGTGATCCGGATCACGACGCAGGTGCATGCGGACGGCCGGGTGACGGCCGACGGCACGACGCTGGGGCGGACAATGGCATCGGGGTGGCGATGATTCTGGCTGTGCTGGCCGACAAGACGCTGGTGCATCCGCCGCTGGAGGCGCTCTTCACGTCGTCGGAAGAGACGCGGGATGGTGGGCGCGAAGGGGCTGCAGGGCGGCTGGCTGAAGGGCCACTATCTCATCAATCTGGATTACGAGGACGAGGGCGAGCTGTGCATCGGCTGCGCGGGCGGTGTGGATGGAAGCTACACCCTGCCGTATGCCACGCAGGCGGTGCGGATGCCGGGTTATCGGCTGCTGGTGCGCGGTCTGCGCGGCGGGCACCGGGGGTGGACATCCACCGCTGCGCGGCAATGCCATCCGCATTCTGGCGCAGGTGCTGGTGGCCATCGGGGCCATCAATACTGCCGACCTGAGCGGGGGCAATCTGCGCAATGCCATCCCGCGGGAAGCGCAGGCGCTGATTGGTCTGCCGGACGAGGCTGCGGCCACGGCCGTGCGCGAGATGCTGGTCCGACTGGCAGCGGAGATCCGTCAGGGGCTGGCGCAGGATTCCCAGGGGCTGGAGCTGGTGCTGGAGCCGGCCGAGGAGGTGACGCAGGTCATCGAGGATGCCCAGCGGCTGCTGGATGTGCTGCGGGTGCTGCCCAACGGGGTGGATCAGATGAGCCCGTCCATGCCTGGTCTGCTGGAAACCTCCACGAACCTGGCGGCCATCCGCTGCAAGGACGGTGCGCTGCACATCGCTGCTCGCTGCGCTCGTCGTCCGAGCCGCAGAAACTGGACCTGGCCGACCGGATGGCTGCGGTGGTGCGGCTGGCCGGCGGGCAGTCCGACTACTCGGCGGATTATGGCGGCTGGCTGCCGAAGCCGGATTCGCCGCTGGTGCGGATCTTCCAGCGCACGGGTGAGCAGGTCTTTGGCCATCGGCCGCCCCTGAAGGCCATCCATGCCGGGCTGGAATGCGGCATTCTCGTCCACCCATTACCCGCACTGGGAGATGATCTCCTGCCCGCCCGACCACCGGGGCGCATTCGCCGGACGAGGCGGTGCAGATCGACACGGTGGGGCGCTGCCATCAGTGGCTGCTGATGTGCCTGCAGGCCTTGGCAGAGGGTGAGGGGAAGGTCTGACAGAACGGACCGGGCTGAGCCGAATGACTTGACCGACACCGCGTTGAAAGACGTCGGCATCGGCTGGTGATTTGTGGAGGATGCCACAGAGGGTTTTCCTGAAGTGACTGCTGCAGCGTAAAAGCGCTGGGCGCAGGCCCCCAGGGTGGCCCGGTCACACGGGTATGAATGTTTGACAAAAATTGGACGATGTCGTGGTGTGCCCCTGGGGGCGCGCCACAGGCGGTTTTCAAACATCCCGTGCCGATCTGCCCGACGGCGCGCTGATAAAGGAGGCGCCATGAGCGCAGTCACCCTTGTTGGTCGCCGGCCTGCCCTCATGGCAGCCGCCGGCTATTTTCGTCTATTCGCGCTTCATTGCGCAGAAGATCCTCAAGCTCGACCCGAACTACGAGACGCCCTCGTAGCTGCCATGGGACGGCATCGACTATGTGCCGACCAACAAGTATGTGCTGTGGGGCACCACTTCACGTCGGTGGCGGGGCGCGTCGCATCGTCGGGCCGGCCATTGCGGTCATCTGGGGTGCGCCGGCCTCGTCTGGGTGGTGTGCGGCACCATCTCTATTGCTGGCGTGCATGACATGTCGGCGGTGTGTGGGCCAGCGTGCGCAACCGGGGGCCTTCGTCGATCGGCGCCACTGCCGGGCGGTGGTCAATGGCCAACGCGCAGCCTGTTCATGGTGGTGATTTCCTGCTGCCGTTGATGGTCAACGCCGTGTTCGGCGTGGTCATCGCGCAGATGATGATCAAGACGCCGTCGTCGGTGCTGCCGGTCTGGGGGCGCTGGTGGTGCTTTCATCATCGGCCAGTGCATCTACCGCCACAAGCTGAACCTGTTCTGCAGTGTCGCTGCTCGGCGTGGTGGGCGCTCATCTGCTCATCTATCTGCGGGCCCGGTCTCTCCCGCTGCGTCTGCCTGAGGACATGATGGGCCTGCCCACCAATGCATGGTGGATCATCCGTGTTCGGTCTACGCGGCCGTGGCTTCGCTGCTGCCGGTGGATGCTGCCGCAGCCGCGTGACTACATCAACGGTCTGCAGCTCTCGTGGGTCTGCTGGTGCTGTGCGCCGCCATCTTCCTGGTGAACCCCACCGTGGTGGCCTCGGCCTCAACGAGAACGTGCTGGCCGCGCACGCCGATCATGCTGCCGTTGTTCAGACCATGCCTGCGGCGCCAGTCTCGGGCCCATGGCCTGTTTCACCGGCACCACCTCCAAGCAGGTGGACCGCGAGCCGGACAGCCGCTTGCGGGCTACTTTGTGCCATGGGCGAGGGTATGCTGGCGCTGGCAGCCATTCTGGCGCCACGGCGGGCCTTTTGCCACGCTGGCTGACTGGCAGGCGGTGTATTCGGCTTTCCGGCAAGGGCGGCATCGGCGCCTTCATCGACGGTGGTTCTGCCGTGATGAATGCGGGCATCGGGCTGACCCCACGCCGTCAGCCACCATGCTGACGGTGATGGCTGCGCTGTTTGCCGGCACGACGATGGACACGGGTGTGCGCCTGCAGCGCTCACATCTTCCAGGAGTGGGGCGAGATCTACAACATCAAGTCCTTCCAGAAGGGCTGGGTGGCCACGTTCCTGGCGGTGGGCAGCTGCATGCTGCTGGCCTTCGGGGCCGGTGGCCTGAAGGGTGATGGCGGCATGCTGATCTGGCCGCTCTTTGGCACCACCAACCAGCTGATGGCGGGTCTGACCCTGCTGGTGGTGACGGTGATGCTGCTGAGCGCCGGCCGCAAGGTCTGGTTTACGCTGATCCCGATGGCTTTCCTGCTGTTCGTGTCGGTCATTGCGCTGCTGCTGCAGCTGAAGTCCTTCTATGACGAAGGCAACTGGCTGCTGGTGGTGCTGGATCTGGTGATCCTGGCCTGCTCGATCCTGGCCTCGCTGGAGTGCATCTCGGTGCTCAAGCGCAACTGGTCCGGTCGCAAGGACGGCGATGAAGAAGTGGCGTGAGGGCTTCAAGGCGTTCTCGGAAGGGCTGCCTGAGTTCTACCATGCGCCCTACCGGCGTACCTCAGCCGCGCGTACCGGGACGAAAGCGATCTGTTCATGCTGCTGGTGTTTGCAGAGAGCCTGGGGTGCCCAATCCCATGACCTGGTACACGCTGGAGCTGCAGCCGCTGCTGATGGAAGAGTTCCACGAGTGGCATACCCGCATGGGCATGCCGCACTCCCCGCTTGATCGTTTCGGCTGCTGCTGATGGACCGACTGCTGCAATCACCGCAAGACAGGCCGCCGCGCTGTTCGTGGGCGGCAAGGGCGGGTGGGCAAGACCACCCATGCCGCCAGCCTGGCCTGCCGGCTGGCGGCGCTGGGCCGCAAGGTGCTGGTGGTCTCCACCGATCCCGCCCATAGTCTGGGTGACGCTGCTGCAGGAGAAGCTGTCGGGTACGGCTCGGGCCCTGGACGACAACCCTGTCGGCGCTGGAGCCGGATCCGTCGCGGATGGTGGACGAGCACTTCGCCGCGGTGGAAAAAGACCATTGCGGGCCTCACGCCCGACCTGAACAAGCGCCCCGGCTGCGCGAGCACCTGGAGGCGGCCAAGTCCTCTCCGGGGGCTGAAGAGGCCGCCATGCTGGAAGCCATCTGCCGGCATGTGGTGGAGCAGCGCCAGCAGGGTTTCCAGCATCTGGTCTTTGACACCGCGCCCACCGGCCATCACGCTGCGGCTGCTGGAGCTGCCGAAGATGATGGGCGCCTGGACCGAGGGGCTGCTGGCCCAGCAGGGCAGCAGCAGAAGCTGCGCGAGGCCGCGCTGCCGTTCTGGCAGAAGAGCGGCCAGCGTCATCCGTTTTCGGATGAGCTGAAGCAGGAGCGCTGGCGGCAGGCGCTGGATGTTCTGGAGCGCCGCCGAAGCTGTTTGCCGAGGCAGGCCGATTGCTGACCGATGCAGCGCACACCGCCATCGCTGCTGGTGATGATTCCGAGATGCCGCTGCTGGCCGAGACGCGCCGCGCCGTGCGCAGCTGCAGCATTTCGACCTTCCGTGTCGGCATCTGATCGTGAATCAGATCATTCCTCCCCTGGCCGACGACAATGCCTTCTGGCAGCAGCGACGTGCTCGCCAGCAGGAGATTTTTCGCAGGTCCGCCGGATCTGGCCGGACTGCGAGATCGACTACGCGCTGCAGTCGACCGACATCCGGGGTGTCGAGGCGCTGCGGCGCTTTGCAGCTGACGGGCTGATGGGCTGATTTCCTGCGCCCGCGCTCAGACGCAGATACGCCTTGCGGATGTCGTCGTTGGCCAGCGGTTCTGGCCGCTGTCTTCCAGCACGATGCGTCGTCTTCCGGCACGTAGCCACGGTCGGGCCAGCTGTAGGGCGCGGTTGGCGTTCTGTTCCACCAGGAAGACGGTGACGCCTTCGCTGCGGATCTTCTGGATGATCTCGAAGATCTGGGCAATGATCAACGGCGCCAGGCCCAGCGTGGGGCTCGTCGAGCAGCAGCAGGCGCGGGGCGCGACATCAGGGCGCGGCCGATGGCCAGCATCTGCTGTTCGCCGCCGACATGGTGCCGGCGCGCTGCGGGCGTGCCTGCTCGCGCGCAGGCGCGGGAAGAGGTTGAAGGCGTGTTCCAGGCCGGCCTCGATCTCTTCGCGGTTCTGGAAGAACCCGCCCATCTGCAGGTTCTCGGTGACGGTCATGTCGGCAAAGACGCGCCGGCCTCGGGCGAGATGGCGATGCGCTGCGCATGATCTGCGGGTGTCCTGCCGGGCGATGTCCTGACCTTCAAAGCGGATGTGGCCCGGTGGCGGCGCGCGGGTTGCCGCAGACGGTCATCAGCAGGGTGGTCTCTGCCGGCGCCGTTGCTGCCGATGAGGGTGACGATCTCGCCGCGGTTCACGACAAAGGCTCACATCATCCAGCGCCTGGATGGGGCCGTAGAGGTGCTGACGCCTTCCAGCTGCAGCATGGCGCCGTCGCTGGGCTGGCACGTGGTGTGGTTGGAAGCCATGGTCTTACGCCTCTCCAGGTAGAGCCTTGATCACCCGCTCGTCGTTGCGCACGGCTTCGGGGTGCCGGTCATGATGGGCTTGCCGTGCTCCATCACCAGGATGCGTTCGGAGACGTTCATCACCAGTTTCATGTCGTGTTCGATGAGCAGCACGGCCACGTTGAATTCGGTGCGCAGCCGGCGGATGAGGTCCTGCAGATCGACCTTTTTCCTGGGGTTGAGGGCCCGCGGCGGGTTCGTCCAGCATCGGCAGTCGCGGCCGCGTGATCATGCAGCGGCAGACGTCTCCAGCCGGCGCTGATGGCCGTAGGCCAGGTTGCCGGCTCGCGGTTGGCGTATTCGCGCAGGCCCATGAAGTCCAGCCATGCGCGGCATGGCGGATGGCCTCGGCCTCGGCGCGCGCGGTGGGAGGGCAGGCGCAGCAGCCCCGCCAGCAGGCCGCTCTGCACCTGGGTGTGCTGGGCCACCAGCAGGTTCCAGCACGGTGAGCTGCTTGAAGGGCGCACGTTCTGGAAGGTGCGCACCAGGCCGTGACGGCCACCTGATGGCTGGGCTCGCCGGCGATCTCGTGGCCATCCAGCCGGATGCTGCGGTGGGTCGGTAGAACCCGCCGATGCAGTTGAAGACGGTGGTCTTGCCGGCGCCGTTGGGGCCAATGATGGCGAAGACTCGTCGGGGGCGACCGTCAGCGACACGCCGTCGACGCAGGCAGGCCGCCAAAGCGCATGGTGAGGTCCTGCACGGCCAGCAGGGGCGCACGGTGGGTGCTGTCAGGGGCGTTCATGGGATCGTGGCTCATCGGGTCAGCTCCATGCGGGCGCTTGACGGGCGCAGGCCCTCAGGACGCCAGATCATCATCAGCACCATCACCAGACCGAAGATCAGCATCCGGTAGTCGGCGAACTCGCGGGCCACTTCGGGCAGCACGGTGAGGATGATGGCCGCCAGAATGACGCCCAGCTGCGAGCCGCACGCCCAGCACGACGATGGCCAGGATCAGCGCCGATTCGATGAAGGTGAAGGATTCGGGGTTGACCAGGCCCTGGCGGGCGGAGCAAAGAACGCGCCGCCAAAGCCGGCGAACATGGCACCCAGCGTGAAGGCCGAGAGCTTGATGCGGGTGGGGTTGAGACCCAGCGAGCGGCAGGCGATCTCGTCCTCGCGCAGGGCTTCAGGCGCGGCCCACCGGCATGCGCACCAGCCGGTTGGACACGAAGAGCGTGATCAGCGCCAGCACCAGCGCCATCAGGTACAGGTAGATGACCATGTCCTGATTGGAGAACTTCCAGCCCATCAGCTGGTGGAAGGTCTGGGCGCCGGCCTCGCTGGCCTTGCGGCTCATTTCATAGCCGAACACCGTGGGCTTGGGAATGCCGGAAATGCCGTCGGGGCCGCCGGTCCAGTCCGTGAGGTTGATGAGCAGCAGACGGATGATCTCGCCAAAGCCCAGGGTGACGATGGCCAGGTAGTCGCCCCGCAGCCGCAGCACCGGAAAGCCCAGCAGGAAGCCGAAGAGTGCGGCCATGGCGCCGGAGACGGGCAGCGCCTGCCAGAAGCCCCAGCCCAGCCACTGGTGAGCAGGGCGTGGGTGTAGCGCCTGACGGCGTAGAAGCCCACGAAGCCCAGGTCGAGCAGGCCGGCAAGCCCGCCACGATATTGAGCCCAGCGCCAGCATGACGTAGATGAGCACGACGGTGGCGATGTCGACCTGGTTGCGGCTGCCGAAGAACGGCCAGACGATGGCAACCAGGATGATCAGGGCAACGAGCACCCGCTGGCCGGTGGGCGTGCGGTGGACGAAGTTGAGCCTTTCGGCGCCGGGCACGCGGAACGAGAGGCCGCCGAAGGCGCGCGCCAGCGCCGGGCGCAGCAGCTGGATGACGAAGACGGCGGTGCAGGCGATCAGCACCAGGTTCCAGTGGGTCTCGATGTGGGTGCGGGCGCCTTCGCGCACCAGTTGCAGGCCCAGCACCGGGATGGTGAGGCCGGCCGTGACCAGCGCGGCCACGAGGGCATTCCGGATCGTGCTGGCCATCAGACTTTCTCCACCTCGGGTTTGCCCAGCAGGCCGCTGGGGCGGAACAGCAGGATGAGGATCAGCAGGCCAAAGGCCACGATGTCCTTGTACTGCGCGGAGATGAATGCGGCCGCGAAGGTTTCGAGCCAGACCCAGCAGCACGCCGCCCAGCATGGCGCCGGGAATGCTGCCGATGCCGCCCAGCACCGCAGCGGTGAACGCCTTGATGCCGGCGATGAAGCCGATGAAGGGGTTGAGGCTTGCCGATGGTGATGGCGATGAGCACACCGCCCACCGCAGCCAGCACCGCGCCCAGCACGAAGGTGAAGGAGATGACGCGGTTCGTGTCGATGCCCAGCAGCCGCGCCATCTGCATGTCCTGCGAGCAGGCGCGCGAGGCGCGGCCCATGCGCGAGTGGCGGATGGAGACGACAGCCCCACCATCAGTACCACGGTCACGACGATGATCAGGATCCGCGACCAGGAGAAGGTCACGTCGAAGTTGCCGGAACAGGATGTCGATACCGCCGGAGATGAGCGAGGGTACCGCCATGTCCACGCGAACCCTGTCCCAGCGCCACCCAGTTCTGCGGGAAAGATCGACATGCCGATGGCGGAAATGAGCGCCACGGGCGGGGGCCGCCGCGCACCAGCCGGTAGGCGATGCGGCCGACGCTGTAGCCATGCTGGCGGTGACGATCGCCAGCCATGGCCAGCATCAGCGATGACAAGCGGCAGCGGCGCACGCCGCCCCTGGGGTGCCCAGGGCGGTGAGTCGTGACCAGGCCCACGTAGGCGCCGATCATGTAGATCTCGCCGTGGGCAAAGTTGATCATGCCGATGATGCCGTACACCATGGTGTCAGCCGATGGCGATCAGGGCGTAGATGGCTCCGAGCGAAAGCCCGTTGAAGGTCTGCTGGACGATCTGCGGTAAGTATTCGGACATGGAAGCGACGACGGCACCGGGCGCGGGCACAACCCTGCCGGCCAAGGGGCGAGACGCAGCGGGCGCGACAGGTGGGCGTCCTGTTCGGGTCTGGAGGGGAGGCGCGGGCAGGCTCCGTGAGGGCCTGTCCGATCCTTCCGTGAAGGTCGGGACCTTTGTCCGGGGATGGCGGACGCGGTACCCCGCCGGCGAGGGGTGACCGGAGGAGGGCTCCTGCCGCGCTGGGCGCCTTGTGGGCATGGCGGCAGGGACACGTTCCGGGCGTCTGGCCCGAAACGAACCTGTAATGATAAGCCGGGACGGGGCGGGCGCCATTGCGCCCATGCTGTCGAGTCAGGGCGACAGAGCAGCCGCCCGGGGCAGGCGATAGGGCGATGTGTGCTCAGGGGCTGAAGGGGGCAGGCCTGAGCAATGAGGGAAGCATCGACAGGTCGTCGCTGACGCGGGAGTGCTGCCGAAATGTGGCATCGGCAGCGCCTGTCAGCCCCCATGAAAAGCCCCGGCCGTGTTGGCCGGGGCGCTGCGTCATGCCCTGCCTGGTTTACTTGGACAGCGTCTTGCTGCCGTCCTTGTGCCAGGTGTAGACCACATAGGGGTAGCTTTCCAGGTCGCCCTGCGCGGTCCATTTCAGCTCGCCCACCGGGGTCTTGACGGTGTTGGCGTGCAGCCATTTGGCCACTGCTCGGGGTCGTCGCTGCCAGTGGCCTTGATGCCGTCGACGATGGCCTGCACGGCGGCGTGGGCCGAGCTGGAAGGCGCCACTGGCGTCACGCTTTGGCCTGGAAGGCCTTCACGATGGCGGCATTGGCCGGATCGGTGGAGAAGTCCTTGGGCAGCGTCAGCAGCATGCCTTCCACGGCATCGCCGGCAATGGCGTTGATGTCGGGGTTGCCGGCACCTTCGGGGCCCATGAACTTAGCCTTCACGCCCTGTTCGGCCGCCTGACGCAGCAGCAGGCCCATCTCGGGGTGGTAGCCGCCGTAGTAGACGAAGTCCACACCCCTGGCTGCGCAGCGGTGATGATGGCGGGAGTAGTCGGCATCACCCGCATTGATGCCCTCGAAGAGCACGGGCTTGAGGCCGGCCTTTTTCAGGGTGACGCGCACGGCGTTGGCAATGTCCCTGACCGTAGGACTGCTTGTCGTGCAGGATGGCGACCTTCTTGAGCAGCCACATCCAGGATGTACTGGGCGGCGGCAGGGGCCCTGCTGATCGTCACGGCCCGTGACGCGGAAAGATGATTCGTAGTTCTTGCCGTCGGTGAGCGCGGGGGCGGTGGCCGACAGGGGTGATCATCAGCACGCCTTCTTCATCGTAGATGGCGGCTGCGGCAATGGTGGCACCCGAGCAGACGTGACCCACCACGAAGTGGATGTCCTCGTTGATGGCGCGGTTGGCGGCGATGGGGCCCTGCTTGGGTTCGCAGGCGTCGTCGATGACGACCCTTCCAGCTGCTGGCCATTGACGCCACCGGCGGCGTTGATCTGCTCGATGGCGGTGAAGGCGCCTTCACGGACCATGCTGCCGTACTGGGCGACAGGGGCCGGTGGTGGGGCCGGGCAGCGCAATGCGCAGGGTGTCGGCAGCCTGGGCGGCGGTGGCCATCAGGCCGGAGAGGGCCAGGGCGGCCAGGAGGGCGGAGGGACGGAAGTTCTTCATGGGGAGATGGTTGTGTGGCTGAGGGTGGTCAAGGATATATCAAGCGGGGGCAGGGGATAACCTGAAGGGGGCGCCCTGTCTGTGTGTCAGTGCGTTTTACTGGGGCGCTTGGGGCTCCTCGGCTTCGGTGTGGGAGGCCGCCGCATGGGTACCCTGTGGCTTTACGGGCGCTGGGGATGGCGTCTTGCCGCGTGGGGTGCTGGCGCCCGAGGCGCTCGAGGGGCACTCCCGCGCCGGCCTTTCATGCGTGTGGGGTGGGTTGCGTCCCTGGATGAGGAGGGATTGATGGTGCCCACGAGGGGTTTTGGGGCTCGGCTTCGGCGTGGAGGCCGCCTGCGTACCCTGTGGCTTTACGGGCGCTGGGGGATGCCGTGCCTTGCCGCGTGGGTGCTGGCGCCCGAAGGCGCCTCAGGGGCACCGCACGCCGGCCTTTCATGGTGTGAGGTGGGATGTGTCCCTGGATGAGAGGGATTGATGGTGCCCACAGGGGACTTTCAGGGAGCCGGCTTCGATGGGGAGGCCGCCGCACGCGGTACCCCTGTGGCTTTACGGGCGCTGGGGTGATGTTGCGTCTTGCCGCGTGAGGTGCTGGCGCCCGAAGGCGCCCAGGGGGCACCATGCCGCCGGCCTTTGGCGCGTGCGGTGAGCTTCATCCCGGGTTTATCCCGTGGATGGACGCACGTGGGGCTGGGGCAGCCGACCATGTGGAAGGAAGGGTGACGCAGGGAGGGCTGTCCTGGGGCGCCTTCGGGCGCCAGCGTTGTGGGGGCATGAACTGCTCAAAGCCGGGTTTGCGCCCGTAAAGCCACAGGGACAGCCCCCACGGCGCCCCGTGCAGCGAAAGCCCAGAAGCGGAAGCCCGGAAGCCCCGCCGCTCCGCCTTGACGCAGCGGCGTCAGTCCATCGAGTCGTTGTTGCCCTGGGTGACGTGCCGTCGGATGAAGTGGCGGATCCTGTCCCAGCGGGTCTCGGGTTTCTTCGGAGACTGGGCTTCCGGCTGGGTGGCGGTCTGCTGGGCAGCTTCTTCCTGCTGGCGGACTTCGGCTTCGGCGGCTTCGCTGGCGACGTTCTGGGCCACAGCCACGGCTTCGGCGGCTGCGTGGCGGCTTCCTCGGGCGAGAGGGTTTTCGGTGCTGCTGCCGTCATCCGGGGGCGGGGATTCGCTCAGGGGGCTGTCGGCGCGGGGTCCATTCCACGCCCACGGGCGAGACCTGATCGGAGGCGACGTGGAAGGGCTGCCGCTCTTCCATGGGCACAGGGGTCGTCGTGGTGGATGCGCCACCAGACGAAGATGACCAGCAGGACGGTGAAGACGCCCATGTCTCTGCGGGAAGCCCTGGGTGCCCAGGTACTGCATGGCCAGGCTCGCTGAGCAGGGGCCGATGGCGGCGCCGATGCCGTGCAGCAGCAGCAGGCCCCAGGTGGCTTCCAGTGCTTCGTTGGCGGGGAAGCGGTCATGGGTCTGGGCCACAGCCATGCCGTAGATGGAGCATGAAGATGCCCAGCACGAAGGAGAGCGCGATGTAGTCGTTGGGCTCCGCACCGCCATCGAGCACCGAGTCCACCACGCTGAGGGCGACCAGGGCGAGGGTGGCGCCGGCAGCGACGGCGATGAGCATTTCGCGGCGGTCACGGCAGTGGTCGGACATCCAGCCGATGGGCCACTGGGTGAGGGCGCCCCCAGGATGGCGACAGCGGTGAAGTTGGCGATGTCGATGTCGGAGAAGTTCAGCGCCCGGCCGTAGATGGCGGTGAGGGCCCAGAAGGCGCCAGCACGAGGCCGAGCACAGGGCGCCGGGCCACGCCGGAGGGGTGCGCTGCGCCAGGGTGCCCAGCGAGGGCTGGGCGTGGCGATGGGCAGGGGCTGCGGCACGGGGGTGAGGGCGATGGGCAGCAGCCCCATGCAGGGCAGGGATGGCCGCGATGATGAACGACTCGATGGCCGTGGCGCCGTAGAAGGTGACGAAGTACTGGCCGATGGCGACGGTGGCCAGGTTGACGACCATGTAGACGGCGAAGATGCTGGCCTGGCTGCCGGGTGTGGCCTGGCTGCGTTCGTTGAGCCAGCTCTCGATGACCATGTAGATGCCCATCAGCGCCAGGCCGTTGAAGACGCGCAGCACGAGCCAGACCCAGGGGTCGACGACCATGCCGAAGGCCAGCGTGAGGGCGGCCGACAGGGCCGCAAAGCTGGCGAAGCAGCGCACGTGGCCCACGCGGCGGATCGGGGTCGGACAGATCCAGGCGCCAGCGATGTAGCCGACGTAGTAGCCTGACATGATCAGGCCGATCATGAGGTTGCTGAAGCCTTCGTAGACGCCACGCAGGCCGATCACCATCCCCAGCAGGCCCGAGCCGACCAGTAGAAGGCCCATGCCGATCAGCAGGGATGAAATGGACCAGATCGAGCGCAGTGCGGTCGGTCAGCCGGGAGGAGCTTCTGTTGACCCGGCCGTGCGCCGGGCGTCAGGGAATTGTTTCGGAAGTCGTTTATGGTAAGGGAGACCGCCGGTTTTGTGGGCCGACGGTCGTTTCCCGTCACTCTGGACTTTTTCCGTGCTCTTGCCCGGGCGGCCGAAGCTGCCGGCCCCCACGGTCAGGGCCTTCTTCGGATCGATCCACTTGCGGAAGGCGGCGTTGACCTGCTCCAGCGTGAGCGCGCGGATCTGCTCGTCGCGGCGGGTCCAGCGGCCCATGTCGGTGTTCAGAACAGGTTGCTGGACAACAGGCTGGTCACGTTGGCCTCGCTGGCCAGGTACTGGCGACGCTGGTCCATCAGGGCGTTGCGGGCCTCGTCCAGTTCGGTCTGGGAGAAGCCGTCGGCGTGCACGCGCTCGATCTCTTCCTGCAGTGCCTTCTGCAGCCGGTCGATGCTGGCCGGTGCCAGGATGGCACGGATGTCGATCATGGCGTTGTCCACGTCACGGCTGGCCGACAGCGAGCGCATAGGCACCGTAGCTGATGCTCTCCTTCTCGCGCAGCCGGTGGAAGAGGCGTGCATCGGCCGAGCCGCCCAGCAGGCGCACGGCCACGGACAGCGCCGTGTAGTCGGGGTGCTCTTCCGAGAGGGGGATGTTGCGGGCCTGCAGCAGCTCGGCGTTGGCCTTGTCGGGCACGTCCACCATTTCGGTGGCGGCGGGCAGGCCGTGGTAGTCCATGTGGATCCGGGCATAGGCCTGCGGGCTCTTCCAGTCGCCCAGCAGCTTCTGCAGTTCGGTCTTCAGGGCCTCGGGGTCGACGTTGCCCACGACCGAGAACTGGCCCTGGAGGCGCCGGCGAAGTCCCTGCCAGAACTTCATCAGCCGTTCGGGGGTCTGGGCCTTCAGGTCGGTGACGACCTCATCCATCGTGCGGTAGTGGCGGGGGTCATCGGCCGGATAGGCATGGCCGCGGACCGCCATGGCTTCGGCAGCCAGTGCTTCCGGCTGATGGCGCTGGGCTTCGATGCCGGTGAGCACCTGGTCACGCCGCTCCTGGAACACGTCCTTGGGAAACACGGGCTCGCGCAGCGCGCTCGCGGCCAGGGTCAGTGCTCCGACAGGGTTCCTGGCCGGGACGCTCAGCGATACCTTGGCGCCGCTGGCGTTGGCGTCGATGCTCAGGCGAGCATCCAGTGCGCGCAGGCGGTCCTCGAAGGCCTGGCGCGGCAGCTGTTTCGTGCCGGAGAGCATCATGGTGTCCAGCAGGTCGGCTTCACGCCAGCGGCCCGAGAGGTTCTGCAGGTTGCCCCATTGCAGGTTCAGCGACAGGCTCACGCGATCGCCCTTCACCTTGCGCGGCAGGATGGCATAGCGGATGCCATTGGGCAGCTGGCCGATCTGGGTGCGTTCGGTGATGCTGGCGGGGGTGAGCGCCACGTCGGCCGTGAAGGCCTCGGCCTGCTGCCATTGGTGGTCCTTCAGCAGGGCAGCGATGTCGGGGCGCGACGGGTTGGGGGCACGGACCGGCTGGGCCGTGGGCAGGGTACCAGGCCAGCGTGCGGTTGTCGCGCACCAGCCAGCGGCGGCCGGCTGCACGGATCTCGTCCAGCGTCATGGCCTGGGCCCAGTCGGCCTGGGCAAAGGGCAGGCGCCAGTCTCCCTGGGCCACGGCTTCGGTCAGTGCCATGGCCAGGGCCTCGGGGTCTTCGGCCAGACGCTGCATGCCGTTCTTCACGTCCTGCTTGGTGCGGTCCAGGGCCTCCTGCGACAGCGGTTGTTCTCCTTCGACCACCTTGCGCAGGGTGTCCCAGACAATCTGCCGCTTGTCTTCCGAGGCCAGTGTGGCGCTGAACAGCAGCATGCCCGGGTCGTACAGGTCGGATGACGAGGCGCCCACGTTCACCGCGTAGCCGGGCTTGACCAGCTGCTGGTAGAGCGGGCCGTCGGGACTCGCGCGTGAGCATCTCGGCCAGCAGGGACAGGGCCACGGTGTCACGCGCTGCACCGGCGGGCGTGTGATAGCCGGCAAGCAGCAGGGGCACGCCGCCGGTGCGGCGCACGACCACTCGCGTTCGCCCTGCTGGGCGGGGTCCAGGGTGGGGCTGGACAATGGGCGTCTTGGGGCGCGGGATGCTACCGAACTCCTTTTGCACGGCGGCCAGTGTGCTGTTTACGTCGAACTGGCCGGTGATGATCAGCACCGCGTTATCTGGGCGGTAGTAGCTGCGTAGAAGTTCTGCAGGTTGTCGGGCGCGACGGCGTCAAGGTCGGAGAGCGCGCCGATGACGGAGCGGCTGTAGGGATGGAAGCCGTAGGCGGTGGCCATGAGCTGGTGGTAGAGCACCGTGCCGGGCCGGTTCTCGTTGGATTCCATCTCGTTGATGACGACCGGGCGCTCGCCCTCGAGGCTTGCCGGCGTCGATGCGGATGTTCTGCATCGTGTCGGCCAGCCAGGACAGCATCCAGTCGCGCGTGGCGTCGCTGGCGTTGAACTGGCCGAAGTAGTTGGTGCGGTCATACCAGGTGGTGCCGTTCCAGTCGATGCCGCGCCGGGTCAGCTCCTTCTTGGGATCGGGGATCTTCTCGGTGCCCTTGAAGAGCATGTGTTCCAGCAGGTGCGCCATGCCGGCTTCGCCCGGCCCTTCGTGGCGCGATCCCACCTTGTAGACCAGGTTGACGGTCATGGTGGGCTTGGACTCGTCAGGGCCCAGCAGCACGGTCAGGCCGTTGGAGAGCTGGTACTGGGTGACGCCGTTGATAGGCTGGCCCACCCTGCACGACGCCGGGGATGTTCGTGGGCGTGGTGGCTTCGACCGTGGCCACGGCGGCGGAGGGATGGGGGCTTCCTTGGCCTGGACATGGGGAACGACAAAGGCTGTGGCAACGCCCAGACCCAGCATCAGCAGCGCCAGCCGCACGTCACGCAGCAGGCGGCGCTGCTGGCGGCAGGCCGGGCCGCCCTGCGGGCTGCGAAGGCCGGCATAGGTCGGGGCTGCAGGGCTGGAAGTGGCGCTGGTGGCTGCGGGGGTGTGTGGCAGAGGGGCTTGCTCGGGCGAAGCGGGGCGCAAATGCATCAGGAAGGCTCCATGGAAGACGGGCATCCGAATCTTAACGGCGGTGTCGTGGCGTGTGCGTGCTGGCCCGGGATGTTGCGGGCAGGCACGCCATACCTTCCAGAGGTAACGCCTGGGCGGACGAGCGGTGGACAGGGCGTTTGGGAGGGGCTGTCGGCCGAGGGATGAGGGGCGGATCTGCGGTGTCTTTCAGGCGCGCCGACGGTGACGGTCAGGTGGTCGTCAGGCGCTCAGGTGCTCGAGGGCAGGGGGCAGGGGCAGACGGTTCAGCGACGGTTCAGCGTGGCCGGAGACACGAAGCGCCATTCACCTGGTGCCAGGCCGAGGTCCCTCAGATTCAGGGCGCCCACGGCGATGCGCACAAGCCGCAGGCAGTAGTCGGCCCTTGGCCGTCGCGCGCGCACCTGGCGGTTCTTGCCTTCCTGATGCGGGATCTCCAGCCAGAAGTCGGGCACGGTCTTGCGCACGCGTACCGGAGGCTGGCGTGGCCAGAGCTGTTCGGTCTCGTCGGCGGCCAGCAGGCGTGTCCGGGCGGGCTGCGTGATGAAGTCGCCCAGGTCCATCGGGCGGTGCAGCAGGGCCAGCCCGTCGATCGTCCGGCGCGCCTCACCTGGGCCCAGTAGGTCTTTCCCTGCCGTGGCGGGTTCGGCAATGCGCGCCTGCAGCCTGCGCGTCATTGGTCAGCAGCAACAGGCCCTCGCTGTCGGTGTCCAGTCGACCGGCGGGATAGAAACCCGGCGTCGATGTGGTCTTTGAGGCTGGGATGGGTCTCGTGCGGTCTGAACTGGCAGATGACGCCGCAGGGTTTGTTGGAAGGCGATGAGGGGGCTGCGGCGTGGACATGGGAAAGGGCGTGCAGGCGTGCGAAGATCGCGGAATGATGAACGAGCTTTGCAGGAGATGCGATGGCCACGAAGGCGGGTGCCCAAAAAGGGAGCAGTGAAAAGACGGTTTCCACCGGCGTGAAGCGCACGAAGGCTGCGTCACCAAAGCCCGCGGCCCCGAAGCTCGCGTGGCACCGCCATCGATGCGGCCCGGCTGGCCGAGCTGGAATGCAGGCGGATCGAGGCGGCCATGCTGGCAGAGTGCCCGGCCGTGATTTTGGCGTGCTGATGACTCCGTTTTCCCGAGTTGTCCAGAAGATATCGTGAATCGGATGCAGGCGGCAAAGACGAGGGCATCCTGAAACGGATGGGCCTGGCGGGCCAGCTGCTGTGCAGGCCTGGGGTGCTGATGGACTGGCGCGGCTGCAGGATCATCCTCCGATACGGTGCGCTGGCTGGGGGTGCTTCCTGGTGGGGGCGCGGGACGATCTGGATGCGGCGGCCCGTCTGGCGCTGATCCGTCCGTTGGCCGATGACCCCATTTCGGGGTGCGTGAATGGGCCTGGATGGCAGTCCGGCCGCATCTGGTGGCCGAGCTGGATGCCAGCATCGCGCTGCTGGCCGGGTGGACGGGAGATGTGTCGGAGCGGGTCCGCCGCTTTGCCAGCGAGGCATTGCGGCCCCGGGTGTCTGGGCGGGGCACATTGCGGCACCTCGCGCCAGCCGGAAAAAGGGCCTGCCCATCCTGGAGCCCTGCGTGCGGATCCGGCCGTCTATGTGCAGGATTCCGTGGCCAACTGGCTGAACGATGCGGCCAAGGACCAGCCTGACTGGGTGCGCGAGGTGTGCGGACGCTGGCAGGCCGATCGGCCCGAAGACAGCAACACGCAGCGCATTGTTCGCCGGGCGCTGCGCTCCCTGTCGTAGCCGGCGGGACGAAGGGGTTGGCGGGACGATCGTGCTGGTGGCGCGATGGTAGTTCTCCCGGTCTCGCTGGCTTGGCCCCTGAGACCGCAGACCGGGCGCTGGAAAGAAAAAGGGCCAGGCGGTGGATGCGGTGTTCTGCATCCTTCGCCTGGCCTCGGGAGGGAACCGGGGACTAGCCCCGGTTCATCCGCCTGAGTGAAGCCTGGTGAATCAGGCTTTTTCCACGTCGGCGCCGGTTTCCTTGTGCATCAGGCCCAGCACCATCTGCAGACCGTAGGCGGCTGCACCACAGATGAAGATCATGTCACCGATGGTACGCACCCAGCGCAGGGTGTGGATGATGGGGGTCTGCTCCACGAACTCGGCGCTACGTGCCCACCACAGACCCACGCTGATGGAAGCGTTGGCCTGGATGATGCCGACCGGCAGCAGGCTGGTGAACAGCATCAGCGCCAGGCCCAGGTTCAGCGCCACGAAGGCGATGCCCATCAGCCGGTTGTTCAGCTTCAGGGTCGGGCGGATGTAGCGCAGCACCATCAGCGAGAAGCCCAGCGCCAGGAAGCCATACACACCGAACAGCGAGGCGTGACCATGGTTGGCGGCCGTGTTCAGGCCCTGCAGGTAGTACAGCGAGATCGGCGGGTTGATGAGGAAGCCGAAGACGCCAGCACCGAGCATGTTCCAGAAGGACACGGCGATGAAGAACATCAGCGGCCAGCGCATCGGTTTTTCATCCAGATGGCCTTGTGCTGCACCGTCCAGTTCTCGAAGGCGTCATAGCCCAGCAGCACCAGCGGCACCACTTCCAGGGCGGAGAACATCGCGCCGATGGCCGTGATGGGGGTGGTGGTACCCGCGAAGTACAGGTGGTGGAACGTGCCCGGGATACCGCCGATCATGAACAGCATGGCGGCGAGCAGGCTGGCCGTGGTGGCGTGTGCTTGCTGACCACACCCAGGTTGTAGAACACGAAGCCGACCGAGCAGGTGGCGAACACTTCGAAGAAGCCTTCCACCCACAGGTGCACCACCCACCAGCGCCAGTACTCCATGATGGAGATGTGCGTGTGCTCACCGTAGATCAGCGCCGGGGCATAGAAGATGCCGATGGCAGCAGCAGCCATGGTGAACAGGATCAGCAGGCTCTTGTCGCCAGGAGCGCGCAGGGCCAGGTAGATGCCGCGCATCATCAGCACCAGCCAGAAGATCAGGCCGACGAAGAGCGCCAGCTGCCAGACGCGGCCAAGCTCGACGTACTCATAGCCCTGGTGGCCGAACCACCAGTTCAGGTTCGTGGCCATCCAGCCCTTCAGCGCCACGAACTGGCCACCGAAGGAACCGACCACCACGACGATCAGCGCCCAGAAGAGCACGTCCACACCCAGCTTCTGGTACTTGGGATCCTTGCCGCCGTTGATGATGGGGACGAGGAACAGGCCAGCAGCCAGGAAGCCGGTGGCGATCCAGAAGATGGAGGACTGGATGTGCCAGGTGCGGGTCAGCGTGTACGGCAGGTACTCGGAGAGAGGAATGCCGTAGAAGTTCTGACCTTCAACCGTGTAGTGGGCGGTGGCGCCACCCAGCAGCACCTGCACCAGGAAGAGGGCGGCCACGACCAGCAGATACTTGCCGAGCGCCTTCTGCGAGGGGGTGAGCTTGATCAGCGACAGCGGGTCGGCCTTGGGAGCCTCGACCTCGATGTGTTGCTGGTGGGTGAAGAAGGCCCAGACCCAGATGATGAGGCCGATACCGAAGATCAGCGTCACGACCGAGGCGATCGACCAGATCACGTTCTCGGGCGTGGGTTCGTTGCCGATCAGGGGCTCATGCGGCCAGTTGTTGGTGTAGGTGACATCCAGCCCCGGACGGTTGGTGGACGCAGCCCAGGCCGACCAGAAGAAGAAGGCAGCCATCTTCGAGCGCAGCTCGGGATCAGGCAGCGTGTTCTCCTTCATGGCGTAGGCGGAACGCAGCTTCTGGAAGGCGGGTCGTCGCTGAACAGCTTGTCGTAGTAGGCCGCGACGCTCTGGATGGAGCGGATGCGGTCTTCCGACAGCGTGACCTTGTTGGTAGCCTTGTCGAAGGTGTTGGTGCGGAACGCAACCTTCGAGTCGTAGCTCAGCGTGGCCTTGTCGCGCTCGGACAGCTGCTCGAAGTTCTTGCCAAACTGGCGCTGGGCCTGCTGGTCCAGCCAGTTCAGCACTTCGCGGTGCAGCCAGTCAGCCGTCCAGTCCGGAGCCTGGTAGGCGCCGTGGCCCCAGATCGAACCGATCGACATGCCGCCGATGGATTGCCAGGCGGTCTGGCCTGCGTAGATGTCTTCCTCGGTGTAGACGGTCTTGCCGTCCTCGCTCACGAATGCGGTCGGAATCGGCGGGCGCTCGTTATACACCCTTTACCGAAGTAACCGAGCACCGTAAACGCCCTGATCGTGATGATCGCTAGGATCACCCAAAAGTCGTTTGTACTCTTTCATGAAAAATTCCTGAACTTGTATGGCAGCCCTGTGCTGTCTATCGGAATTGTTGCAGGGTGCCTATGGGGCGTGCTTGATGAAAAATCAAGAGCCTTTGCGTGATAGAAGATGTTGATGACGATAAAAATCATTCTCTTTCTTAGTGTGGGCTTCCAGCGGCTCAACTGCACTCGAAGCCAACTTTCTCTTATAGAATAGACAGATTTCCATCTGAATTCATGATTATGAACACTGTTTTGTCAATGTATCCGGAGGCTTGCATGAAAAAGTATCGGCTTCAAAGGGCGCTGCTCGGCGTGGTGCCCGTTCTCAATGGGAGGGTGAGACGATGGCCATCGTGACCGGTCTGTTCATCTATCCCGTCAAGTCCTGTGGCGGCATCAAGCTGTCGGAGACCCACCTGCTCGAGACCGGTCTGGCACACGACAGGCAATGGATGCTGGTGGATGCCGATGGACGTTTTGTTACACAGCGTACACATCCGGCCATGGCACTCATCCGGACGGCATTGGAAGGTGACGTGCTGCGCCTGCGGGCACCCGGCATGGGGACAGACGTTGAGGTGCCCGTGTCCGACTTTGATGCGGATGCTGCGCCCGTCTGCGTTCGGCGGTGTTCCGCAGCGAGGTGCAGACCCTGGTGGAAGGGCCGGTGGTCAACGAATGGCTGAGCCAGTACCTGGGGCAGCTGATGCGGCTGGTGCGGGCCGATCCGACCTTCCGGCGTCAGTGCAAGCCGCGCTGGGAGGGAGACCAGGAGGTGACGACCTGGCTGCCGGATGCCCTATCCGTTGCTGGTGGTGTCACAGGGCTCGCTGGATGCGCTGAACCGGCGTCTGGTGGCGCGAGGCGCCCAGCCCGTGGGCATGGGAGCGTTTTCGGCCGAACATCGTCATTCATGATGATGAATTACAACCCATGAAGAAGACGACATGGCGCGGCTGATCGGGCCGGGCTACGTGCTGCAGATGGTGGCGCCCTGCGCGCGTTGTCCCATGCCCAATCTGGATGCGGCCAGCGGCCGCTTTCAGAGGAGCCCACCCGCACGTTGCGCGAGTACCGGCTGAATCGGCGGGGGACAACGTGTTGTTCGGAACGCACGCCTTTCGTGGCTGAAGGCGCGGGCAGCGCGCTGATCCGCGTGGGGGACACGGTGGAGCCGGAGTGATGGTCTGGCCTGGGCGGCCGGGGTCTCACTGCGCGACAGCCCGCGATCGATCATCCGGGAAAGCTGATAGGCAATGCAGGGTCTCGGTGAAGGTGACGGCGGCGGCCTGGCGGTCAGGCTCGCCGGAGTCCAGGTCGATGCGGCCGGTCGACGCCCAGTAGTCGATCATGTCGTAGCGTTGCAGATAGGGCTGGTCGTGCAGGTTCATCGTCCAGCGGATGTACTGCCGGTAGTCGTCGGTCCGGTAGAAGGCCCTCGAACTGCGGGTGATAGGGCGGATCCATCACGATGGTGTCGATGTGCTGCCGGCGCAGCTGCTCCAGCCTCGATCCAGGGCGCGTGCCATGTTGGCAGGCGGCAGGCCCCGGCGGGTGTCGGTACGCCCCAGGTTCCAGATCACCAGCGCGGGCTTGCGCGGCAGCACCTGCTTGTTGATCAGCGAGGCCTGCTCGGCCACGGTACTGTTGCGCCGTCCGACCGATTCGACGTGGATGGTGCGGCCCAGGCGGCAGGGGCCCAGGTCCTGGATCAGGCGCTCCTGCAGCCGTTCGGCCAGCGGATTGCGGGCGGCAGCAGCCAACGTGGCACGCAGCCGGCTGCTGATGCTGCCGCCGGCGTCTGAATTGGCCGTATTGCTGGGGACACTGGCCGGGCGGGCCGGTGAGGGGTTGGTGCTTTCCGATCCAGCATGATCACCAGCAGATCGCCCTTGCCGCGCACCAGCGCGGCTGACAATCCCGGCAGGCGCCCGGGTTCCGACAGCAGGTCATCCGGGACATAGCAGTTGCGGGCCTGCTTGGCCGTGTCGGCCGTGTCCGGCGCGGCCGGAAGCCGGTTGGCGCTGTTGGCAGGCTGCGTGGGGGGCGTACCGGTGGAAGGAGTCGGGCCGGCGGCGTGCTGCTGGCGGCCGGGGAAGGAGCAGGCTGCGCACCGCCCGCCGGCTGAGGGGTGGCCTGTGGGGCCGCTGGCGTGCCTGCAGCAGCGGATGGACCCTGGCCGGAGACGGTGGTTTGGCCAGATGTGGCAGGTCGTCCGGAAGCCGCGGGCTGACCGGGGGCAGGTTGCCCGGGCGGCCGTAGGTTGGCCAGTAGTGGTGGTTTGCCCGGAAACCGCTGGTTGTCCGGATGCGGCGGGTTGCCCGGAAACGTTAGGTTGTACGGCCGGGGCAGGTTGTCCGCTATAGGGCCGGCTGCCCCGCCGGGGTGGACTGCCCAGCTGCCTGCGAGCCCGCAGCCGATGGGACGGCCGGTGCGGCGGGAGATGTGACGGCCGACGCGGCGGCAGGGCTGGCCGCGGAGGGGCTGAGCGACACCCTGGCCGGAGGTCTGACTGCCGGGCTGGCCAGCGGTTTGGGCGACGTTCTGGGAGGCTGGCTGGGGGCTGGCTGCCTGGTGGTCTGAGGTGCCACGGAGGTCTGCGCCGTGGCGGCTGGCGTGCCTTGCTGGGCAGAAACCGCCAGCGGCAGGGCGCCCAGGGCGGCCATCAGGGCCAGAGACGAGAGGGGCGGCAGGCGGTACGGGTCGGGGTGTGCATCGTGGGCCTCCTCATGCGTTGTGGGATGGGGCGGGGCTTTCGGCTGTCTTCGGGTGGGGGTCTTGGGGGTGCTGCGTGGTCTTGTACCAGTGCAGCAGGTAGGCCAGGGCCGTCATGACGGCCAGGCCACCCAGAACCACCAGCACCTGCATCGTCCAGCTGCGGCCGAACTCCACCAGCAGGAAATGCGCCACGAATGACAGCGAGATGCCCAGGCAGAAGATGTAGAGCGAGTGCTGGCCGCAGCGGATGACGGGCAGCGTGATGCGCCAGTTCAGGAAGCGGGCGTCGGCGCGGGTGTAGTGGCCGACCAGGTAGGCCACGGCCAGGAAGTGCAGCACCCGGGCCGGGCCCAGGTTGGTCTTGTCGATGGGGTAGAGCCACGAACCCACGATCGGCTTGGTCACTTCATCGATGGCGGGCACGCGCCAGCCCACGGCCACGATGCAGGCAAAGAGCAGGACGGCCACGGCCACCCAGGCCAGCCAGGGGCGCCAGGCCAGCCAGGGCGAGCCTGTCTTGCGCACCGAGGCGCACAGGATGCCGATGACGAACATCAGCTGCCAGGCCAGCGGGTTGAAGAACCAGACATCGCCGGCTTCATACACCGGCCAGGCCAGGTTGTACTTCTGCACGCCCCACCACAGCACCAGCGACAGCGCCAGGGTTAGCGGTCGGGACAGGCGCGCCAGCACCAGCAGCAAGGGCAGGGCAAAGAGCAGCGCTATGTACATCGGCAGCACGTCCAGGTTTACCGGCCGGTAGCGCAGGATCAGCGCATCCAGCACGGATTCCAGCGGACTGTCGAGGAAGGCCTGGACATTGAGTTCTTCAATGAACGAGGCGTTTCCATAGCGTACTGCCACCCACGAGATCTGCGCGATGAAGAAGATGAACAGCAGGATGTGAGCAGCATAGAGCTGCCAGCAGCGCTTGAGCACCTGCATGGCCATGTAGACGAAGCCGCGCTTTTCCAGCGAGCTGCCGTAGACCAGTGCAGCGGTGTAGCCCGAGATGAAGACGAAGATCTCGGTGGCGTCGCTGAAGCCGAAGTTGCGGAAAGTGATCTGCCCGATGCTGCTGGACGGGATGTGGTCGATGAAGATGAACCACAGCGCCAGGCCCCGGAAGAAGTCCAGCCGCAGGTGCGCGGCGGCTTGATCGAGGCAGGTGAGGCCGGCTGCACGGAAGGGGCGGCGGGCGTCGCGGCCGGCGAACCGGCGGTATCGGGGAGGTATGGGCCATATCGGTCTGGTTGGCTCAAGTCGTGGCAGCACGCCTGCCGGGGCGCGCACAAGACCCTCGGGGTCGATCCGCTGCCATGGCAGGCCCAGACATTCTAGGACGGTGGCCCGTTTGGCGTGGCCACAGGCGAGCCGGCGCGGGGAAATCGATACAGATGCAGCCAATTTCTGGCTGGGGCTTTACTTGAACTTTACACAGGCTTCAATCGGCCTTGACCCGTCCTGCCCACAATGCAGTCCATCGGATCGACGGGCAGCGCCCCAGCGCCGGATGCCTCCGGATCCGTTCCTTCAACCCCAGCAGGAGCATGACACATGAAGATCAGGACTCTGGTTGTTTCTTCCGCACTGGCCATGGCTGGTATTTCCGCCGCATCGGGCGGCCACGCCCACCCTGGTGGCTGCACCGGTTGTCGTCACCGCCCAGGCCGAGCAGGCCGGCGAGGTCCGCAACGGCGCCGGGCCATGCAGCGCCACGCTCATCCGGGCAAGCAGGCCCACGGTCACGAGCGCATGGGACGCCATGATGGGCCGGGCATGATGCCGCCCCCGCCGATGGCCGCACTGGATCTGTTCGGCGTGGGCCCCTTCGGTGTGCGCCCGATGCACGATGCTCCGCCGCCTGCGCCCAAGGCCGAAGGCGGGAAGCTGTCGGCAGCGGATGCTGCAAAGCAGGTGAAGCGCAATGAGGCCGAGATGCAGAACCGCGCGCGCTGGGCCGAGCGCCGACTGGTACAACGCATCGATCAGGTGATCGAATCCGTGAAGGGCACGCCCGAGCAGGCGGACAAGATCAGCAAGCTGGCCAGCGCCGCCTTCCAGGACCTGCGCCCGCTGCATGAGCAGATGCGTGCCCTGGACCAGCGGGCCGAGACACTGGACCGCGCCGGCTTCGAGGCCCTGCGCACCGAGCGCAGCAAGCTGATGGATCAGATCTCGCAGCGTTCGATGAACGCCTGGCTGGACATGGCCTCGGTGCTGACGCCCGCGCAGCGCAAGCAGCTGGCCGATCGCCCCCAGCATCCGCCCCGTCCGGCCCATGGCATGCACGACGGGCAGGGTCAGCGCCCGTCCATGAAGGGCCATGCCCAGGGCATGAAGGGGCAAGGACACGACATGCCGCCGCCGGCCATGGGGGTGCCTGAAGGCGCGCCGGGCGAGGCTGGGCAGCCGCAACCCGAGACCGCTCAATAAACGTTTGAGCCGCTGAGAGCCTGTGCCGGGCAATCGATATCATGTCGGTTGCCCGGGGTTTTCGCTCGTCATCCATCCCTTCCTGCAGGAGGTCTTCCCATGTCGTCTCCGAGATTCTGCTGATCGATGATGACCGCCGCCTGGCCGACATGGTGTGCCGCTACCTGGGGCAGGCCGGCTTTGCCGTGCAGCATCAGGGAACGGCGCGGGAAGGTCTGGCGGCGCTGGGACAGCAGGTGCCGGGGCTGGTGCTGCTGGACCTGATGCTGCCCGATGGTGACGGTCTGGACGTGTGCCGTCAGATCCGGCAGATGCCGGGGGCGGCTGCCACGGTGCCTATCCTGATGCTCACGGCGCGGGGCGAGACCACCGACCGCATCGTGGGTCTGGAGATTGGCGCCGACGACTACCCTGCCCAAGCCCTTCGAACCGCGCGAACTGCTGGCCTGGTGCGGGCGCTGCTGCGCCGCGCCTCGGCGCCGCACGCAGCGGATCCCGCCGCCGGGGATGCAGGACAGGGCGTTGCAGCAACAGGCACCGGGGCTCATGGCGCCGCTGCTCAGGCGGGTGGCGTGCCGGCTTCCGGTGGCGCAGGTGTTGCTGCCGGCAGTGCGGCCACCAGGAGGAGCCGCTGCACGGGTGCCTCCGTGGCAGACGACGATCCCCGGTACTGGTGCTTGATGATCTGGAGATCGACGAGGGGGCCCGCGAGGTGCGCGTGGCGGGCGAGAAACGCACGCTCACCAGCTACCAGTTCGACCTGCTGCTGGCGCTGGCACGCCATGCCGGCCGGGTGATGTCGCGCGAACGGCTGATGGATCTGGTCAAGGGCGCGCCGCTGGAGGCCTTCGACCGTTCCATCGATGTGCATGTGGGCAAGATCCGTCAGGCCATCGAGACGGATCCCCGACAGCCCGTGCGGCTGCTGACCGTGCGCGGCGTGGGCTATGTGTTCGCGCGGCCGCGCAACGGCTCTGCCTGATCGAAGGGCCACCCGCCGGTCCTGGCCCGGAGGGCCATCTGCTCCGTTCGCTCCCTCTCTCTATATATAGATAGCCCATGCGTCGCCTGTCCCTGACCATCTTCCTGTCGCTGCTGGCCAGTCTGCTGCTGATGGCCGCCGCGGTGGCCTTTTTCTGGCAATGGCGGCTGGACAACCGGACCGAGGCGCAGGAGAACCGTTTCACCGAGGCCCTGGCGGCCGAGGTGATCCCCGCGGCCACCGAAGGCGTGGAGCGGCTGCAGCAGGCGCTGTGGCACTGGCAGCGTCGTCTGCGCATTGACCTGCAGGTGATTGATGCGCAGGGCAGGGTGCTGGCAGCCGCCGGCCGGCCCTTCAGCGCGGACGAGGCCGGGGCGCGACAGGAAGAACAGCCCGGCATGGAAGAGATGCCACCCCGCCCGGACTGGATGCGCCCCTGCCCCGGGCGAGGCCCTTCATGCGCGTCGCCCTCAGGGGCCGCCACGGCCAGGCCCGCGAAGGGCATGGGCCCCGGCGCGCGATGGTGGCCGTCATCCATCGCGTGGCGCTGCCGGACGATCGCACGCTGCTGATCCGCACCTGGCGCCCGCGCCGCCGCAGTTGCCCATCAGCGCCCCCTGGCGCTGGCTCTGCTCTTTGTGGCGGTGGGGCTGGCCGCCTGGCCAGTCTCACGGCGCATCACCCGCCGGCTGGAGGCGCTGCAGCGCTCGGTGGATGCGCAGGCTGCGGGCGATCTGCGGGTGCGGGCCGAGGTGTCCGGTCAGGACGAGGTGGCGGCACTGGCGCACAGCTTCAATCACGCCGCCGAGCGCATCGAGGCACTGGTGAACCGGCAGGAGGCGCTCCTGAGCACCCAGCGCCGGCTGCTGGCCAACGCCTCGCACGAGCTGCGCTCACCGCTGGCGCGCATCCGCATGGCTATCGAGCTGATGCTGGAAAACCCCGCTGACCTGACGCATCACACCGATGAAGTGCGCCAGAACATCCGCGAGCTGGATGCGCTGGTGGAAGAGATCCTGCTGGCCAGCCGGCTGGATACCCTGAGCCTGGATGAGCTGCGACGTGAGCCGGTGGACCTGACGCAGCTGGCCGCCGAAGAGGCCGCGCGGACGGGCGCCGTATGGATGGACGAAACGCCGTCGGACGTGAACAGGGGATGACGGGGCGGGGTCAGGCACCGCCCACATGACCGTGGCCGGCGATGCGCGCCTGCTGCGCCGGCTGCTGCGCAACCTGCTGGAAAACGCCCGGCGCTATCAGCCAGAGGGCGACGAGCCGGTGCTGCTGTGCCTTTCGCGGGAGCCTGGGCCGGTGACGGTGGGCAGCCCGGAGGCTGACACGGACCCCGGCCCTTCCGGGGACGGCGATGCCGAGGGTCAATCATTCTGGGGCCGGGAAGGGGCTCAGGCCGGCGAAGTCACTGACTGGCTGCGCATCGAGGTGCTGGATCGGGGGCCCGGGGTGCCCGAAGCGGCGCGCGAACGCATCTTCGAGGCCTTCTATCGGGTGGATGGTCATTCCGAGCAGGCCGGCAACGTGGGGCTGGGGCTGTCGCTGGTGCGGCAGATTGCGCGTCGCCATGGCGGCGACGCCCATCATGAGCCGCGCGAAGGGGGCGGCAGCCGGTTCGTGGTCAGGTTGCCCGTGTCACCGACGATACCCTCCACCAGTGGGGCCAGCTCGTTCAGGGCCTTGTCGTAGACCTTGCGCTTGAACTCGATGACCTCGTCCAGCGGCGTCCAGTAGCCCGTCCAGCGCCAGGCGTCGAACTCGGGATGACCCTGGCCGTCCAGCGAGATGGCGTCGTCGCTGGCCACAAGGCGCAGCAGGAACCAGATCTGCTTCTGGCCCCGGTAGTGGCCGCGCCACTCGCGGCGCACCCAGCGTACCGGCACGTCGTAGTGCAGCCAGTCGCGCGTGCGGCCCAGCAGGCTGACGTGCTGCGGGCCCAGACCGATTTCCTCGTGCAGCTCACGGTACATGGCCTGTTGCGGGGACTCGGCCGCGTTGATGCCGCCCTGCGGAAACTGCCAGGACTGCTCACGGATGCGCTTACCCCAGAACACCTGGTTGTCCTGATTCAGCAAGATGATGCCGACATTCGGTCGGTATCCGTGTTTGTCGAGCATGGTGGCAAGTGTCCGGTCGGCGTGCGGGCGCGTTCTTTTTTGTGGCGTGCGCAAGGATATCCCGGCCTCCAGCTGGCCAAAAGCACCAAGACACGCTCTAGAATGTCAGCCATTATATAGAGCGAGCCCATGAAAGCCACCGCACTGCACCTGCCTACTCAGAAGCGCCTGCCGACGCCGAAGTCGTCAGTCACAAGCTCATGACGCGCGCCGGGCATGATCCGCAAGCTGGCCGGCGGCATCTATACGTACATGCCGCTGGGCCTGCGTGTCATCCGCCGCATTGAGGCCATCATCCGCGCGGAAATGGACGCCGCTGGCGCCATCGAGCTGCTGATGCCGGTGATCCAGCCTGCCGGAGCTCTGGATGGAGTCGCGCTGGGAAGAATACGGGCCCTGAGCTGCTGCGCATCCGCGACCGCCATCAGCGCGACTTTCGTCATCCAGCCCACCTCCGAAGAGGTGGTCACCGACCTCGCCCGGCAGGATCTGCGCAGCTACCGCCAGCCGCCCAAGAACTTCTACCACATCCAGACTCAAGTTCCGGGACGAGCGCCGCCGCGCTTCGGCGTCATGCGTGGGCGCGAGTTCACCATGAAGGACGCCTATTCCTTCGACCGCGACCCGGAGAGCGCGCTGGTCAGCTATCGGAAGATGTTTCGATGCCCTACCACCGCATCTTCGACCGGCTGGGCCTGCAGTACCAGGCCGTGGCGGCCGACACCGGCTCCATCGGCGGATCGGCCAGCCACGAGTTCCAGGTCATCGCCGACACGGGCGAGGACGCGCTGGTCTACAGCACGGGTTCCGACTACGCCGCCAACATCGAGCTGGCCGAGGCCGTGCCCCTGCTGGCCACCCGCATGCGCTCCCCCACCCAGCCGCTCACCCGCACGGCCACGCCCGGCCAGGCCCGCTGCGAGGCGGTAGCCGAATACCTCAAGCTGCCGCTCGACCAGACGCTGAAGTCCATCGTGCTGAGCACCGAGACTCCCGGGGCGCGGACGGTCAGCCGCTCAAGGTTACGGTCTGGCTGCTGCTGCTGCGCGGCGACCATGAAATGAACGAAGTGAAGGTGGGCAAGGTGCCGGGCCTGAAGGGCTTTCGCTTCGCCACCGAGGAAGAGATCCTCGAACACTTCGGCTCCAAGCCCGGCTACCTGGGCCCGGTGGGCATGAAGAAGCCCGTGCGCATGGTGGTCGACCGCACGGTCGCCAACATGAGCGACTTCGTCTGCGGCGCCAACGAGGTGGACTACCACTACACCGGCGTGAACTGGGGCCGTGACCTGCCCGAGCCGCTGCCGGAAGGGCAGGTGGGTGAGGTGATGATCGCCGACATCCGCAACGTCCAGGCCGGTGATCCCTCCCGGACGGGCAGGGCACGCTGGCCATCCAGCGCGGCATCGAGGTGGGGCCACGTGTTCTACCTGGGCACCAAGTATTCCCAGGCCATGAACGCCACCTTCATCGACGAGAACGGCCAGTCGAAGCCGCTGGAAATGGGCTGCTACGGCATTGGCGTCACCTGCCTGCTGCGCCGCCATCGAGCAGAACCACGACGACAAAGGGCATCATCTGGCCGGCGTCCATCGCCCCTTCGAGGTGGTGGTCTGCCCCATGGGGCTGGAGCGCTCCGAGGCCGTGCGCGAGGCTGTCGATCGGCTGGCTGCCGACCTGCAGGCGGCCGGCATCCGCTACGTGGTCGATGATCGCAACGAGCGTCCGGGCGCATGTTTGCCGACTGGGAACTCATCGGCGTGCCGCTGCGCATCACCGTGGGGCGACCGCGGCCTGAAGGAAGGGCTGCTGGAACTCACCGTGCGGCGTGGCCTGGCCACCCATTAAGGTCGCCCCGGCCGATGTGCTGGCCGAGGTGCAGAAAGCTGCTGCCCACGCTTTGATTGTCAGGCACGTTGCTAGCGTCAGGGCAGCGGCGCTGTCGGCTCGCCCTTCTCCCGTCGGCAGCGCCCGGGCGGGTGGCCAGCAGTACGAGGTGCTGGCCGACGCGGTACGGGTGGCGCTGGCCAGCGCCATCGATGCCCCGCACGATGCCGAGCCGCTGTGGGAGTCGCGCGCGCAGAAGATCGAGTGGCTCACGCAGATGTCCGACCGGCTGCCGCGTCGCGCCATGCCCGGCTTCGAGGCGCGCCAGGGCCTTCCTCCTCACCGTGCGCTACGAGGCGCAGCGTGCCGGCCTGGATCCCGAGATGGTGCTGGGCCCTCATCCAGGTGGGAAAGCGGCTTCGCCAGTACGCCATCTCGAAGGTGGGCGCGCGCGGCTTCATGGCAGGATGCCCTTCTGAGACGCGCGTGCTGGGCAACGGCGATGCCGACGCACTTTCCGGATGCGCATCAACATCCGCTACGGCTGCGTCATCCCTGCGCCACTACCTCGACCTGGAAAAACGGCAACCTCTTCATGGCCCTGGGGCGCTGCAACGGCAGCCGGGGCCAGTCGGCCCTCATCCCGATGCGGTCTCTGCGGCCTGGAAGCGCTGGCGCTTCCAGCCGTCCGACGTCGCTTCTTTCCGCATCATTCATTCCCCGCCAACCGACCGTTCGTCGGCTGCCAGCCCCTCGATTGACCGCCGCTCGTCGGCCCGTTTGGGGGAGAACCCGCCGTCTGTCGGCGGACATTATTCTTTTGCTGTGGATGGACGCACCCCGGCCAACATCGGCTTCACCGTGTGTGTTCGCCCCATGCATCCCATCCCCGGGATGACATGATCACCGCATCGACAAACCTAGGGACCCCTCCCGGGAGCGAATGTGACGCGTCCCCAGGATCCAGCAGCACGACAACGCCAAGGCGCGCGCCAACTGGCGTCGTGGGTGCTTTGCTGATTGCGGTGTCTGTACGTGGTCTCGATGTACGCCTATCCGATGGCTTATTCGAAGCCGGATCAGGTCCCGCCCTACAGGATCTCTGGCGTCATCGAAGAACTTTCAACGAACTCACCAGCGTGCTGGGATCACTGCGCTGGCAGGATCGGCGCTGCGACCTAGGGGGCGCAGCAACGCCAAGACCCTGTGGGTGCTGGCCCGCATCCCCGCCGATACTGTCGAGCGCACGCGCGTGCCGCATCGCCAACCGTCTCGGTGCAGAAGGGGCGATGCCGTCATCCTGGACGAATTCGGCCAGGCGCTGCTCTACGCGCATTTCAACAACGAGCAGGAGCCCGTCAATGCGGCCCGTGCACTGCCCGGCTACGCCATCACGCTGCCCGAGCTGCCACTGCCCCTGCCGGCCGGCCACCGCCGCTTCAGCGGCGAGCATGACCCTGACCGCCGTACTGCGTCTGGAGCTGTCCATCGCCGGCCCGGCGCTCTCGCTCAACCTGTGGGACGAGACCCGCTTCATCGAGGCGCAGCGCCAGATCGAGGCCCAGGGCACGCTGCTGGGCAGTATCCTGGCGCTGCTGGGGCTGACCGCCTTCGTGGCCGGTCAGCTGATGCACATCCGCGTGGTACGGCTGCTGGCCTTCTGGCTGGGGTCACGTGCCGTCTTCCTGATGGTGCGGGGCGGCTACATCCAGTTCTGGCTGGGCAGCTCGGCCTCCAGCGTGGTGGCATGGGTCTGGAGCAGATGGCCCAGATGGGTTTTCCCCTGCGCCTGCGCCGCCCCTGATGCGGGGGCTGATGGAGTCCCGGCTGCAGGGCCACCGCTTCGGCACCTGGCTGCATGGCATGTACGTTGCCACCGGCTTCGCGCTGGCCGTCTCCGGCCTGCTGCCGCCCGACATCTTCCAGACGCTGCTGTACCTGGTGGGCGGTGCCATCGTCGTCACCGTGGTCGGCATGGTGGTGGTCAACCCCAGCCGCCGCATCTCGGTGATGTCGGTCTGGTACCTGTGCACCCCGTTGCTGACGGGATGGCTGCTGCCAACACGCCTTCTTCCTGCTGGCATCACGCAGGCGCCGCTACCCTGGCTGACCTGCAGTCCACCACGCTGCTGGCTGTGATGAACGCTCCACTGCCGCTCATCGGCCATCTGGCGCTGAGCGTTCACGCCAGCTGCGCACCCAGGAAGCTGCCATGACGGCGTTGGACGCTACCAGGCCACCTACCGTGCCGTGCCCATCGGCCTGCTGTCCTTCGATCGTGAAAACCGCATCGAGCGCTACAACGAAGTGGCGGTGCGGCTGTTCGACGTTCCTGCCGCCGGCATCGACCCTCATCGGGTCCCGGGCGTGCGAGCGGATGCCTTGCCCCTTTGGCTGGCGACAGCGCCTCGCTGGATCGTGTGCCCAGTCGACACGCCTTCGCTCCCTCAATGACGCTTTCCCGCAGGATCTGGGCCGAACGCATCCATCAGGAACTGGAGAACTTCGAGGAAGCCGACTTCGTCTGGCGTCTGGAGAAGGTGAGCGGCCATCGCTGGCTTCGGGTACAGGCCCAGAAGACCGATACCGGTCACGACGTCAGCCTTACCGACGTCACGGCGCTCAAGCAGGCCGAACACCACCTCATCCACGAGTCCCAGCACGACAGACTGACCGGCGCGCTGAACCGCCATGGCTTGGAGAAGCGCCTCGAGGCACTGCTGAACGAGCATGAAACGCTGGATCAGGTGTCCCTCTGCTACATCGACCTGGACCGCTTCTAAGGTGCTCAATGACGTGTCGGCATCAGGCCGGTGACACGGTGCTGGCGGGATGCCTCGTGCGCCGACCGCGCAGCCGGCTGGGCGAGCATGCGGAGATTGCCCGCATGGGGCGACGAATTCGCCGTGCTGCTCACCCGGCAAAGAGCCTCCGCACCGCCTGCTTCGCCCAGTGCCCTGGATGCTGCTGCGGCCGTCCTTCGTCATTGCGCCCGCGCTTTGCTGTCACCGCCAGCGTGTTGAGCCTGGCCCTGCGTGGCCAGACCAGCAGCCAGCTGATCGACCGTGCTCGACAATGCCCGCCCGCCGCGAGGCCAGCGCAAGGGACGCAACCTCAGGTCGTCATCTTCCGTGACGGTGAGCAGGAAGGAGCGCCAGCGTCACCAGGTCGAGATGGATGTGCTGACCGCCCGCGCGACCAAGGAATTCGCGATTTCGAGCTGGCCATCCAGCCTGTGGTTGGCCCGGCCAGAATCGGAACCGGCTTGGCGGCGAGATCCCTGCTGCGCCACCGCACCCCTGACAGGTACTCCTGCGTCTACCCGCTGGCCTGATTGAGGCCGCCATCTACCGCGGCGAAACATGGCTCATCGACCGCTGGTGCTGAAACGAGACCCTGCGCTGGCTGGACAGGAACGAACGCGCCTTCCGCGCCCTGGACTTCATCTCGCTCAACCTGTCGGCCGAGGCGCCCAGTGACGCAGTTTTCAAGACCCACCGCTGAGCCAGTGCGCCGCTATCAGCAGGTCGCTCCCGCTGGTTGTCGAGATCAACGACCGTCATGCGCAGGACGGCTACATAGATGAAGCGCCTGATTGGGTCTGCCAGCTGGCGCGCGTGCCGCGCTGGACAATGGGGGCTTCTGAACCTGTTACTATCCCGCGAGATCGGCGTGGCCTACCTGAAGATCGATGGTGCCTTCACCGAATCGCTCGTCCACCAAGGCCGGCCAGGCCGATAGCGCACTCTTCACCGTGCTGCGCACGAACTGCGCATCGCCAGCGTGGCCAAGTCGGTGCAGTCCGACTTGATGCCGCTGGTACTGGAGACACATCGGCGTGGATTACGGCCAGGGCCAGGCGCTGGGCGCGCCCATGCCGCTGCCGGAATTGATAGGTTGGCCGGCATTGCCGCCGGCGTGGAGCATTCAGAAGCTGTCCAAACTCCCAGGTAATGCCACTGGCCGGGCGGAAGGCGCCCCAGCAGGATATTGCCCACACGGATGCGCGCTTGAGCCCCGCTCACCGCTAGACCCACCAGCTCGCACATCCGGCGGATCTGATGGTGGCGCCCTCCTGCAGCACGCGCAGCTGCTCGGGGTTCTCCAGTCCACCTGCGCAGGCGCCCAGCGTAAAGCCCGTCCAGCGAGAGCCCGTGGCGCAGCAGCTTCAGCTGCCCGGCGGAAAGGCCGCCCGCACATTGCGCTCCACCGCGCCACAGCGCACCCGCACCAGATATTCCTGGTGGTGGTCGAACTCGCCGATCAGCCGCCGGGGCCACGCGCCCGTCCTGGGCGTCAGCACCAGAAGCCCCACTGAATCGATATCCAGCCGGCCCGCCACCGCCAGCCCACGCAGCTGGCTGCGCTCGAAACGGCGCGGATTCGTGTCGTCGGCCCAGCGGCTCTGCGCGTCGATCAGCGTCAACGCTGGCGGTAGCCGTCCTCGGCCTGGCCGCTCACATAGCCCACCGGCTTGTTCAGCAGGATCGTCACCCTTTGTCCCGCTGCCGTGGCACGCGCTGCCCGCCGCACTCCAGCACATCACCCGGCATCACCCTTTCTGCCCCATCTCCACCGGCCGTGCTGCCGATCCGCACCCAGCCACGGGCAATCCAGTCATCCGCCCGCGCCGCGAGCACACCCCGTGCGCGCCAGATGCTTGTTCAGCTGTTCGCCCTCGGGCGGATCTCGCTGAAGCTGCGGCCGGGGCACGTCCCTCGGGCCTTCTCTTGCAGCCTCTCACGGGCTGCAACCGACTGCGTCCGGGCCGAGTCTGTGCCCAGCCCCGCTGAGGGCGATTCTTCCGTTCTGCGGACCGCCCTGGCGCGGAGCGCGCGCTCCGCTTCATGGCCTCGGCGCCCAGCAGCTCTGGCGCCGCCGGCATACGAGTTTCAATGCACATCTCTGTATCGGTAACGTTGCGCTTCGAAAAGCTTACCGGGCGTCTGTCCGTATCGTATCCTGTCAGTAAATGGATAAGCCATCCAGGAGAGCCACCGCGCAGGATCCTCGTCCGAACAGGCAGCGGCGCAGCTATCCGCTGACCCTGCTGTTGGCATGCGCGGTCCCGCAGCTCGACGGATGATGGCATGAGGTCGGACAGTGAAGCGGGCACGCGGACCACGGCCGGTGGTCCAATGCCGGCATCCGGAGATGCAGCCTGCCGGCAGCTTGCACCCGGATGCTTCCAGGAGAGCGAAGCGTCACTGGCGGGTTCGCTGGCTCATGCAGCTGAGTCGACTTCTGCGCATCTGCGCAGCAGGCCGTGCCATTGACTGGCGATCTGATGCTGCTGTTGGTGCTGTTCTTCGCACCGACCTCGTCGGTGCTGGGCCATCTCTTCGGCAGGAGAGTGGGGGCTTCTGCTACAACCCGGCGCATTCATTGACGCCGCGTCTGGGCCTGCGCCGTCGGTGCGTCGATCTTCTGCGATGACAGTTAGACGGGACCGATGCTCCCACCATGGTCTGGATTCGCCACATCGGCCTCAATCGTGCCCCTCGGCTATGGATTGAGGTATGTCGATGGTCGTCTTTGCACGCGCATCTGATACACGGCGCCCAACCGGAAGAATTGATGGGCGCCGACGGCGAGGATCAGCGCTGTGCGCGATCACGCGATCCTGATCTTCCTGCACACGCTGGCTGGCACGATCTTCTTGCGCTTGAGCTCATCCTGCCGCGTAGGGGCGTCCCTTCACGATGGCCTTGGCGCGCGCCTCGCCGATGCCGGGCAGTTGCGCAAGTTCCGCTTCGATCGCGCTGTTCAGTCCAGCTTGCCGAGCAGACCCTGCGGCGCTGTCCTTGGCAGGCCTCCTTCGTGGCGCTGGGCCTTGCTGGTGGCCTCCCTGGCCTTGTCCTTCTGGCTGTCGGCCTGTCCCAAGCTTGCGCTCGCCCTTCTTCGCCAGCGCATCCTTCTTTTCCTCTACAGGGTGGATGTCTTGCTGTCAGCAGCTTCGCTCATCTTGCCGGACAGCGAATCCTTCACTTCCGTCACTTTCTCGCGAGCGCCCGACAGCAGTTCGGACTTGTCGGCGGCGTGCAGCGACGGTGCGCCGAATGCCAGCGCCAGCGCAGCCAGCAGGCCCAGCGCCGGAGTGCGCACCGAGGAGAGGGTGGGGGTCTGTCTCTTCGCATGAATCTTCTGAACACGTATGGTGCCGGCCTGCCGAAGCCGGAACCGACGATGATGCCTTCATCCATGCCGTCACCGCGAATGGCACTGCGATGAAGACAGCCGACAGGGTACCAAAACCCGAGGCCCTGAATCGCACGGGCGGCTCGGTCATTTGCCGAGGATACGTTGTGCGTCGCCCAGGGGGCGCCCCACATCAAGTCCGATCGTCCGAACGTCAGGTTCACGCGCGGCTGGGTGACGCGCGTGCTTTTCATCAGCGCATGCTGCCAGTGGGCCTGCGTCTGACCGCGCATCACGATCAGCTGGCCGTGGTGCAGCAGCATCTCGACCTTCTGGCGGGTCTGACGGTGGCGGAAGGCAAACTTGCGGGTGGCCCCGAAGCTCACCGAGGCAATCACCGTCTCCGGTCCCAGCTCTGCCTCGTCGTCGCTGTGCCAGGCCATGCCCTGAGTGCCGTCGTCGTAGCGGTTCAGCAGGCAGGAATTAAAGGAGGCCCCCACCCGGGCACTCACCTGGTCGCGCAACGTCTGCAGGGGAGGGGCAGAGCGTGCCCGATGGTTGACGCCTGAATAGCGGTAGTCGAAGGCTTCGTCGCCATACCAGGCCACGCGGCGGGCCGTGACGATGCGCTTTCCGTAGAGCTGGATCTCGTCGTGCTGCCAGGGCACTTCGGCCAGCAGCCAGGCCAGCATCGCATCGGCCTCGGCGGCAAACACCGTGCCATGGTCGCTGACGATGCCGTCGCAGGGCAGCAGGTTGATCTGCGGATCGGCCGCGTCAGCAGGAGAGCGTCATGGCGGGCAGATGCTTAGGGTTGCCCCCGCTTAGGGTTGCCCCCAATGGAATGCCTGCGTGCAAAGCAAGACAATGCAGCCATGCGGTCTAGACCAGCTGGACATGGAGACACCCTGGCGGCAGTGAGAGAGACCCGGCAGTACTGCACCAACTGAGCCGGACAAGAAAAAGCGACCGCAGAAGAGTGCCCGCACGGATAAGGTGCGGGGCTAATCCACCGCAAAGGAGGAGGTGGTAGGAGACGAATGAATTTCGCTGCTCTGGCTTTGTCATTGCAAGAGGTTTTTGCGCCGTTCCGCATCTTTAGTGTTAAAGATAGTCAATTTAGTCACTCAAGAGGCACTGGAATGCCCTCATCCCACGGGCTGGCGGCTGCCCGCCAGGCAGCGTGATCTTAGGGGCGAGCACTGAGCCGCATGCCATCTGATTCGTGTTATCCGGACCGCGCCAGTGAGTCGGGCATCCGCCCTTGCGGCGTGGCCTATCAGCAGCACGCCGGCACGCAGGATGTGCGTATCGGCGTGGTGATCCCCGAAGGGGAGGAGATCGCCAGAGGCGACCTTTCCGCCGCATGGGCCCTCTGCCAGTCGTTTCGGCTTTTGGCTGTGTTTCGGCAAACCTGGCTGAGGCTGTTCGAGGGCAGGCCGGATGCTGGAAACGCCCGGGCCGTCGTCAGCCTGTTTCGAGTCAACTTCTGTGGTCAGCCTGCCTTGGCGCCCAGCACCTCTTCTTTCCAGCACCCTGCAGGATCTCGTTGTCCTGTCGGCTGCTCGAACTTGGCAAAGAGCTTTGTCCGAGCGCTCCAGGCGCTCCCGGTCGGCCAGGTGAAACACCTTGGGGTGCGATCCCCGGCGCTCCAGTCCTCTGCGAGCAGGCGGTTTTCCACCGTGTCGGCATGGGGAGAGTTCATGATGAAGCCGCGCGGCAGCACTCGACGGGCGGTAGCCATGCCGCAGGGTCTTCCCAGCGGGCAGGTGGGTGGATCTGACGAGGTTGGACAGAAGCTGCAGGGTGTAAGCGCCATGTAGGGCCGGCCACCCACGTAGCGGGCCTCCGGGCCAGATGCGCGCGACCAGCGATCGATGCGCAGTTTGGGCACGTTCCAGCCGCTCTTCGAACGGGGGCCCAGCCGGATGCGCTGGATGCGGGCATTAGGGGTCGTTCCAGACCCTCTCGGCTCCACGATGTTGAGGAAGTTGCGGCCTTCGTTGGCCGCAAAGAAGGCGCGGATCTCTTCCTGCGACTTCAGGGGAAAGTCCTGGCCGCTGAGGTTGATCAGCACTTCCCAGGGCTCGGGGCGTGCCAGCAGTTCACGCATGCCGTCCAGCCGGGCCTGCATCAGGCTCCAGGAAGCCCAGCGCATGTCGCGCCGGGGCACGAAGACGTTAGCAAATGACGCACCACGGCCTGCAAGGCCGGTCGCCGCCGGTCAGCCCCTTGCCGTCCGGAATGATCAGTAGACGTTGTCGGGGTGCTGGATGCAGTAGAGCATCCGGGGGCCAGCTGCTCGGGCTGCTGGTGGGCAATGATCAGATAGGCAAGACGCACGGTCGGTCACCCGCATGGAAAGGCTCGGGCCAGGAGGAGATGGCCCGCAGGATGAGGGGTTGGCTTCCTGGAAAGCGTCCGTGTGCCGGGAAGGGAGGAACTTCCCGGCAGGCAGGCTCAGGTTCGTCTGTGAAAACCCCGCCTTTTGCCCCACTTAGGGACAGGCGGTCACTTCTGTAAGCCATTAGACCGCAATCCCTGTGACCAATCTAATGCGATATGTAACTAATCAGCGCGAAACGGCTGCGTGAATAGCCGCGAATCGGTTGGATTGTCGAAAAGCGCGATCACCCGGATGCCTCCGGGGCGAATGAGCCCTCCCGCCAGGCCCATCTGCCCGGATCCCCATCAGCCCATCGGGCCGGGGCCGTCGCCCATGCCGGGCAGGCCACCGCCGCCCATCATGCCCCTTCATGGCACGCATCATCTTGGCCAGGCCGCCTTTCTGCATCTTCTTCATGACGGACTGCATCTGCGAGAACTGGTTCAGCAGCCGGTTCACGTCATGCACGTGCACGCTGCGCCCGCGGCGATGCGCCGCTTTGCGGGTGGCCTTGATCAGCTCGGGCTTCACGTTCGGCCGGTGTCATGGCGTGGATGATGCCCTGCATGCGGCGCATGTCGCGCTCGGCCTTGTCCATGTCCTCGGCGCTGGCCTTGCCCTGATCTCGGCCGGCATCTTCTCCATCAGCGAGCTGAGCCCGCCCAGCTTCTTCATCTGGCTCAGCTGGGCCAGGAAGTCGTTCAGGTCGAAGCGCGAGCCTTTTTCAGCTTCTCGGCCAGTTCCTGCGCCGCGGCATGGTCCACTGCTGGCGTGGGCCTGTTCCACCAGCGCCACGATGTCGCCCATGCCCAGGATGCGGTTCGCCATCCGGTCGGGGTGGAAGACGTCCAGGCCGGTGAGCTTCTCGCCAACGCCCACGAACTTGATGGGCTTGCCGGGTGATGGCCTTGACCGACAGGGCCGCACCACGCGCGCGAGTCGCCGTCGAGCTTGCGAGCACCACGCCCGTGAGCGGCAGCGTGTCATTGAAGGCCCTGGCCGTGCTGATCGCATCCTGACCCTGCATGGCGTCCACCACGAACAGCGTCTCGATGGGGTGCAGGGTGTCGTGCAGCAGGCGGATCTCGTCCATCATCGCCTGGTCGATGCCCAGCCGGCCGGCCGTGTCGACGATCAGCACGTCGTGATAGTGGTTCCTGGCCCAGTCCACTGCGGCGCGCGCGATGTCGGCCGGCTTCTGGTCGGGCTGCGACGGGAAGAAGTCCACGCCGGCCTGCTGGGCCACGGTCTTGAGCTGGTCGATGGCGGCGGGGCGGTACACGTCGCAGGAAACCGTCAGCACCTTCTTCTTGCGGTTCTCGCGCAGCCACTTGGAGATCTTGCCCACCGTGGTGGTCTTGCCCGCGCCCCTGCAGGCCAGCCATCAGGATGATGGCGGGCGGCTGGGAGGCCAGATCCAGCTCGGCGGTCTCGCCACCAATCAGGTCCACCATGGCATTGTGGACGATGCCCACCAGCGCCTGGCCGGGGGTGAGCGACTGCAGCACCTCCTGGCCCAGTGCCTTTTCCTTCACCTGGGCAATGAAGTCGCGCACCACGGGCAGGGCCACATCGGCCTCCAGCAGGGCGATGCGGATTTCCTGCAACATTTCCTGGCATTGCCTGGTCAGGGCGAGCCTCACCGCGCATGGTCTTCACAATGCGCGCAAGGCGTTGGGAAAGGCTGTCGAACATGAGAGACTGGGCCCGAAGGCGGTGGAAAACGTGGCGGGGAGCGTGCCAGGGGCGGTGCGATGTTGCGCGACCGGTGCCCGGGCAGGGTAAACTGCGACAGTGGGCATTGTACTGACTCTCATCCTCCTGGCGGTCGGACTGTATGGTCTGGTGTTGCGTGGCCTGCGCCATGATGCGCAGGGCCAGGCGCGCGCCGCAAACGCCGATCTTCCTTCTCATGCAGCGGGCGCAGGCGCGCCGGCGGCTCGGCCTGCGGCTGCGCCGGCACCTCGCGGTGCGGCCGGTGCCGCCGTCGGCTGGCGTGGCCTCGATGTCGTGCTGGGGGCCGGGTTGCTGGGCCCATGCGCTGGTGCTCATCTCACCCTGGTGGCGCGTCGACGAGGTCTTTCACTTCGGCTTTGCCTATCTCGCTGTCGGCCACGGTCTGATCGCGCTGCTGCTCATCTGGCTGGAAAGCCGCCACATGAGCGTGGGGCGCCTGCCCGTGCTGCTGGCGCCGCTGGCCATGGTCGTGGTGGTGCTGCCCGTCTCTTCCCCGGTGCCGCGTTCCCGCTGGATCGGCAGACGCTGTTCTTCGTGCCGCACCTGGTGGTGGGCACGCTGGCCTCATGGCGTGGTCTTTCTGGCCGCGCTGCAGGCGCTGCTCATGGCGGCGGCCGAGCACCGGCTGCATCCGCGCCGACAGGACCGCGCTGGTCTCATCACAACACTGCTGGCGCGCGGCCATCAGGCCTTGCCGCCGCTCATGGTGCTTGAGCGCATCCTCTTCAACGTCATCAGCGTAGCATTCGTGCTGCTGCTGCTCACCACGGTCAGTGGCGGCCTGTTCAGTGAAGAGATCTTCGGGCGACCGCTCACGCTGAATCACAAGACCGTGTTCTCGCTGGTGGCCACCATCTTCTTCGGGCTGCTGCTGCTGGGACGCCGGCTGTGGGGGTGGCGTGGACGCCTGGCCATCCGGCTCACGCTGGGCGGCTTCATCCTGCTGCTGCTGTCCTACGTGGGCAGCCGTTTCGTGCTGGAAGTGATCCTCAACCGGATCTGATCGCCAGGAAGGAATCAACGTGAAAAATCATCTTCTGGATGCTGGTGATCGCCGGCGCGATCATGCTTTGTGCGGCGCTATGGCGCCCCTGGCGGGCAGCCCGTGCCCGACGCGATGCCCAGGCGGCTGCTGGCCAGTCGGCTGCAGACGCTGCCCCTGTCCGTCCGGCCGATGCGGACATGATGGTGGCCTGCTCGATCTGTGACCTGCATCTGCCGGCTTCCGAGGCCATCTTTGCCCATGGCCGTGTCCATTGCCGTGAAGCGCACCAGGCGCAGGGCAAGGCGGCCCAGAGCGGGCAGCGCCTGAAATGACGCATGCGCAGCGCCGCTCGCGGCTGGTTGCGGCATGAACGCATCGACGAATCGGCTGTCGCCGGACCCGGATGAGCTGCCCCTGCAGCAGGGCCGGCACCTTCTGGACCTCGCTGCGCTACCTGGCCGACGGGCGCCTCATCATCGCGCTGCTGCTGCTCATCTACATTCCGGTGCTGGGGCCTGACACCCCGGCGGCGCACCCGTTCCAGCGGACGCTCTTCATCGGCCTCACGGCCTTCTACATGGGCTTTGCGGTGCTGAGCTCCATCGCGGTGCGTCGCATCCGTCGGGGCTTCTCGCTTCAGCTGTTTGCGCAGATCACCGTGGACGTGCTGGTGCTGGGGCTGATCGTCTATGCCAGCAACGGTCGCAGTGGCCTGGGGGCGCTGATGATCACCCCGGTGGCGGGCGTGGCCATCCTGTCGGCCACCTTGCCTGCGCTGGCGGTGGCGGCTGCGGCCTCGATGATGCTGCTGGGCGAGACCATGCTGCGCTTTTTGCAGCGTGGCGACATGGGCACCACGGCCATCGGCAACGAGCTGATGATCGCCGCCTTCATCAGTGCCACGCTGTTCTTCACGGCGCTGGTGATCAGCCGCCCGGCACGGCGTCTGGCCATGCAGGAGCGGCTGGCCATCCGGCGCGGCGAAGATCTCCGCAACCAGCGCGCCATCCATGCGCTGGTGGTGGCCGAGCTGGATCAGGGCGTGGTCGTCTTCGATCCGCGGGGCGTGCCACGCGACATGAACCCGAAGGCGCGGCGTCTGCTGAACCTGCCGATGGGCGTTCCCTTCACCGAGGCCGATCCCAAGACACTGAAGGCGCTGCGCCAGGTCCTGATACGCCTGAGCGCGTGGCGGATCTGCAGATCCGTCGCCGTGAAGGTACCGTGCGGCTGCGGGGCCCGGGTGCTGACCGGCGGCAACATTCCGCCCGACGAGCTTGATGAGACTGCGTACTATCCGGGGGAGACAATGGGCAGGGCGGCCGTGCGTTGCTGGACCGTGTGGTGCTACTGGAGGACCTGAAGCGTATCGAGGATCAGGCCCAGCAGCTCAAGCTGGCGTCGATGGGCCGTCTGTCGGCCTCCATCGCCCACGAGATCCGCAATCCCCTTTTCGGCCATTCGCCATGCCGGTGCGCTGCTGGGCGAGCAGGCGGGCACGACATCCCGAAGCGCCTGGCCGACATCATCGAGAAGAACTGACGATGCGCATCGACCGCATCGTCGAGGACGTGCTGTCGATGGCACGGCGCGGGGCGCTGAGCGAAGTGCTGGACCTGCGGCATTTCATGGCGCAGTTCATGCCGGAGTTCATGGCCAACGTGAAGGCCGGTGGTGCCGTGGTGGCAGGGCGCGATGGCGGTGAGCGCATCGCGCTGCGCCATGACAGTCATGCGCCCATCACCTTCGACCCCCAATCACCTGCGCCAGATCCTCGTCAACCTGCTGTCCAACGGGCTGCGTCATGCCTCGGAGCGTGAGGGCGCGGTGCTGCTGCTCTGGACGCAGAGTGCGACGGGCGTGCTGCAGCTGTGGGTTCTGGATGATGGCCCGGGCATTCCCGAAGATCGGCGCGAGCATCTGTTCGAACCGTTCTTCACGACCGAGACGCGGGGAACGGGGCTGGGTCTGCACCTGACGCAGGAGCTGTGCACGGCCAACGGCGCCACCATCCGTTATGAATCCTCTGCGTTGCTGGGTGAGGACATCCGGCAGCGCTACGGGGCGGGTTTCGTGATCACGCCCCAGCAGCGACAGGTTGCGGAAGCGGGCCCTGTCGCGGCACCTTCGAGAATGGAGAGCGATGAATGAAAGTCACCGCCGACGACGATAACCGCCTGCCCCCGGACGGACGCCCAGGGTGCTGGTGGTGGACGACGAGGAAAGCCTGCGCGAGCTGCTGGAGCTGACGCTGGTGGGCATGGGTTGGACGTGGACGTGGCCGAGGACCTGTCCACGGCACGTGCACTGCTGGAGCGCTACCGCTATTCGCTGTGCCTGACCGACATGCGTCTGCCCGACGGCAACGGCCTGGATCTGGTGCGGCTCATCAACAGCCAGTGGCGTGATACGCCGGTGGCCGTCATCACGGCCTATGCCAGTGCGGAAAAATGCCGTGGCGGCGCTGAAGGCAGGCGCCTCGATTATCTGAACAAGCCGGTGGGGCTGGATGCGCTGCGGGCGCTGGTGCGTTCAGCCCTGAAGCTCTCGGATGCCCCCGCCACGAAGAATCCGGTCACGCCACCGACGGCGCAGCCCGGGGGCAAGTCCACCCGCCTGCTGGGCACGTCGCCCGCCATCGATGCGGTGCGCGCTTCCATCGCGCGCATGGCGCGCAGCATGGCGCCCGTGCACGTCACGGGTGAGTCCGGTTCCGGCAGGAGCTGGCCGCACGGCTGATCCACCAGTTGAGCGGCCGTGCCGAAGGGGCTTTTCATCGCCGTGAACTGCGGCGCCATTCCCGAGAACCTGATGGAGTCGGAGTTCTTCGGCTACCGCAAGGGGGCGTTCACGGGGGCCGACTCCGATCGGATCGGCTTCTTCATGGCGGCCAATGGCGGCACGCTGTTCCCTGGATGAGGTGGCCGATCTGCCGCTGGCCATGCAGGTGAAACTGCCGTGCCATCCAGGAAAAGCGCATCCGCAAGGTGGGGGCGGTGACGGAAGAGGCCGTGGATGTGCGCATTGTCAGTGCCACCCACCAGAACCTGGCGCAGTGCGTGACACGAGGACGGTTCCGGCAGGACCTTTCTATCGGCTGAACGTGATCGAGCTGCGCATGCCGGAGCTGCGCGAGCGGCAGGAGGACGTGGGCGTGCTGGGCCGATGCCATCCTGCAGCGGCTGGCACAGCGCAGCGGTCTGGAGGGCGTTCCGCAGCTTTCCAGCATGGCGCTGCGCTATCTGCAGAGCTATCCGTTTCCGGGCAACGTGCGCGAGCTGGAGAACATCCTGGAACGGGCGCTGGCGTTCTCTGATGGTCGCGTGATCAACGTTGAGGACCTGGGGCTGCGTCCCATCGTGACCGACGAGAAGGAACGTGAGCTGGATGATTCCCTGCATCATGGGCTAGCTGGTTCGGGGGATCGCTTCGGGTCAGGGGCCGTTGGCCGCTGCGCCCTGGAGTGCAGGGCAGGGGGCAACGGTGTCGGTATCCGATGGTGGTGTCGACGACGGGCAGGGCACGTCGTCGATGCCAGCCGCCGGCGAGCCCCGCGGCTGGAAGCTGATTGATGGGGTGCCCACCCGCTGCCTGATTACCTGGATCAGGTGGAGCGCGACGCCATCCTGCTGGCGCTGGAGCGTACCGGCCAGAATCGTACGGCGGCGGCACGAGTTGCTGGGCATCACCTTCCGTGCGCTGCGTTATCGGTTGCAGCGGCTGGGGATCTGATGGACACCGGAACGCCCTGGCTGTCGAACATGAAGGTGATCGACAGTCCCAACCACGATGCAAGGCCGGAAGGCGTCGCCATCGATACGGTCATCCTCCATTACATCAGCCTGCCGCCCGAGCATTTCACGGGTGATGCGGTGGAGGCCCTGTTCACCAATCGTCTGGATGTCACGGCACACCCGTATTTTGCAGGGCTTGCGGGCGTGCGGGTGTCGTCGCATTTCTTCCTGCGCCGGCATGGCGAGCTGGTGCAGTTCGTCCATCCGGATCTGCGCGCCTGGCATGCTGGGTGTTTCACGCCTGCTGGATCGGGAGCGCTGCAACGATTTTTCCATCGGCATCGAACTGGAAGGCAGTGGCCAGCGTCCGTTCACTGAAAGCCAGTACCGTCGTCTGGAGAAGCTGCTGGCTGCACTGTTCCGGACCTATCCCATTCGCTACATTGCCGGACACAGTGATGTGGCGCCGGGGCGCAAGGAAGATCCGGGCCCCTGGTTCCAGTGGTCGCGGTTGAAGCCGCTGCTGGATGCGCATGGTGTGGTGCGTCCTTTTCCGGAAAACAGCTGATACGCCGACGTGCGCGTGATGGCGGCATGCAGCGGGCGATATCGAGTGGTTGCTCCCCGGTCTGCCATCACGCCAGGTGCGGGTACGGATGCCATGACGGTACCGTGCGTGATCCATGATGAAACCCGTGCATGAAACAGGGGGATGCCTGAAACGCAGGGTGGCGTGGAATGACCATGACGCAATGTTGATGCCATTTGCACGTCGTTTTCAGGTGCGTGCTTTGCCAGCGTTCCAGTTCCTGGTTCCGATCAGGCGGCGTGGTGCTTTCACGGGGCATAAGTCCGGTGTCTGAAGAGCGGATATCGATTGTCACCGTGCAGTGCTGCTGCAATAGGGGTGCACGGAAACCGTTTATCTGCTGCCCCTGAAAAACGCGCGAAAACCTTCGGTATTCTTCTTGGTGCGATTGCAACGCGCATATTGCTCACGTTATGATCGGGCCGTCAGAAATTGACCTCGGTTGGTGGTGCATGGCGCAATCGGTGCAGACGTTGATCGCCAATCGAATTTCCTGCTTAGGAGTGACTGATGGCAACAACCACCAAGAAGACGGCGGTAGCCAAGAAGACCGTCGGCCGTGCCGCACGGCCACACGCAGCACGAAGCTGCTGCTGCAACCACAACCCTGTCGTGCCACTGCGACGCGGGCAACGGCCACCGCAGCTGTTGCGGCAACAACGACCGCGACCCGTGGACGTCGCAAGGCAGCAGAGGTCGTGACGGAACCTGTGGTTCGTCGGGTCGCAAGGCGAAGGTGGAGTTGAAGCGGCCGTGCTGACGACAACGCCCGCTCGTCGTGGTCGCAAGCCGAAGGCCGAAGTGGAAGCGGTGGTTGCAGCGCCGGCCCGTCGTGGCCGCAAGTCCAAGATGGAAGTTGAAGCGGCCGTGCTGACGACGACGCCCGCCCGTCGCGGTCGCAAGGCGAAGGTGGAAGAATCTGCACCGGTGGTGGCAGTGTCCGCCCGTCGGGGTCGTAAGGCAAAGGTTGAAGAGGCCGCAGCCGTGGTTGCAGCTCCCGCCCGTCGCGGTCGCAAAGCCGAAGGCAGAAGTGGAAGCGGTGGTTGCAGCCCCCTGCCCGTCGTGGTCGCAAGCCGAAGGCGGAAGTCGCCGCACCGGTGGCGGTAACGCCTGCCTGTCGCGGTCGCAAGGCGAAGGTGGAAGAAGCTGCAGCCGTGGTTGCTGCACCTGCCCGTCGTGGTCGCAAGCCGAAGGCGAAGCCGCTGCACCGGTGGCAGCAACGCCCGCTCGTCGCGGTCGCAAGGCGAAAGTGGAAGAAGCTGCAGCCGTGGTTGCAGCGCCGGGCCCGTCGTGGTCGCAAGCCGAAGGCGGAAGCCGCTGCACCGGTGGTCGCTGCGCCCGCACGTCGGGGTCGCAAGGCGAAGGTGGAAGAAGCTGCAGCCGTGGTTGCTGCACCTGCCCGTCGTGGTCGCAGCCGAAGGCGGAAGCTGCTGCACCGGTGGCAGCAGCGCCCGCACGTCGGGCCGCAAGGCGAAGGTGGAAGAAGCTGCAGCTGTGGTTGCTGCACCCTGCCCGTCGTGGTCGCAAGCCGAAGGCGGAAGCCGCTGCACCGGTGGCAGCAACGCCCGCTCGTCGCGGTCGCAAGGCGAAGGTAGAAGCTGCAGCCGTGGTCGCTGCGCCGGCCCGTCGTGGTCGCAAGCCGAAAGCGGAAGCCGCTGCACCGGTGGCGCAGCGCCCGCACGCTCGCGGTCGCAAGGCGAAGGCCGATGCGCCGGGCAGCCCAGGCTGCCTGGCCGTTCCCGGTGGGTCGTCGCCCTGATGTCGGGGCGCTTTCGATCCAGGACGCTGAAAGCGTTGCGGCAGCCGCTTCGGGTCACCCGGGCGGCTGTCGGCGTTTTGGGGATGGTATTCTGTCGGGCGTCGATCTTTCCGCATGTGTTGCGGTGAAGGGGCTTGCCCTGTGGCTGCTGCCTGCGCGTGCAGCCTGGCATGTTTCATGTTGGCCGCATGCGGCGCTTTCCTGCGCAGCACCAGAGCGGCAGATCATTTTTCGATTGTGCTGGAGGACCGGAATGCAGTCGATTCTCTGGATGCTGATACAGACGCTGGGCCTCGTTGCTGGCCAGCGCCTGCCTGTTGCGAGCCCATGCGCGCTGGCAGGGGGTGTCGCCGTTTGGCAATCCACTGGTGGGCTTTTGCCCATGCGCTCACGCAGTGGCTGGGTGCGCCCGCTGGGCATGGTGCTGAAGCCTTCCGGGCGGCTGGACTGGCCCAGCATCGTGGCAGCCCTGGTGCTGGGGCTGGTCACGTCGCTGGCGTTTGCCGTGCTGCTGGGGGTGCCCGGCATGGCAAACCCGGTTTATGTGGTGCTGCTGGGCGTGCTGTGGGCGGTCCGCTGGGCGCTGTACCTGGCCATGCTGCTGATCATTGCCTCGGCGGTGCTGTCGCTGATCAATCCGCAGGCACCGCTGGCCTGGCCGCTGGCGGCACTCACTGCGCCGCTGCTGAAACCCTTCCGGCGGGTGCTGCCGATGGTGGGGCAGTTCGATCTGACGCCACTGGTGGCACTCCTGGTGATCCAGGTGGTCCTGGTGCTGGTTGACCCCACCGTGGTGCTGGCGCTTCTGGGAGGCCACTGAGTCACCACGAGGTTGTCACGGGGCCGGCGAAGGTTGCCGGCCCGTTTTGTTTCTGATTACCAGGGCCGGCTGCCGTAGGCGGCGGCAAAGCGATCGGCGATGTCGTCGCGCGAGGGGCGGTGGTTCTGCGGGCCGGCCGCCTCGATCTTGATGGCGCCCATGATGCTGCCCATGCGTGCGGACTTGCCCCAGTCCCAGCCCTGCGAAAGGCCATACAGCAGTCCTGCACGATAGGCGTCGCCGCAGCCGGTGAGGGTCCACAGCCTGGCTGATGGGAGTGGGCTTGATGGTCTCGGTCTGGCCTGCCTGGTAGAGGCGCGAGCCGTCACCGCCCAAGGTGACGATCATCGTGCCGGCGGCCTCGGCGGCTTCTGCTTCAGTCCAGCCGGTCTTGTTGCACAGCATGCCGAACTCGTAGTCGTTCAGCGTCAGCGCGGTGGCCTGTTTTACGATGGCTTTCAGTTCATCGCCGCTGAACAGGGGCATGCCTTGGCCCGGATCGAAGATGAAGGGATCTTCGCATCGGCAAACTGCTGGGCGTGTTCGACCATGGCCTGCTTGCCGTCGGGCGAGACGATGCCCCAGCTGACGTCGGATGCCGGGAAGGCATCGATGCGGGCGCGGTGGGCCTCGTTCATGGCGCCCGGGTGGAAGGCGGCAATCTGGCTGGCCGCCATGTCGGTGGTGATGAAGGCCTGCGGCGTGAAGTACTCGGGCAGCACCAGCAGCTGGCGGGTGTCGATGCCGAGCTTCTTCAGCTGTTCGACGTATCCGGCACCGTCGGCGCCCACGGCAGCCACGACGGCAGGCTGACCGCCTAGCAGGATCAGGTTGTAGGCGATGTTGGCTGCGCAGCCGCCCGATTCACGCCTGAGCTGGGGGTCAGCATCGAGACGTTGATCTGGTGGACGCGCTCGGAAGGGATGTGGTCCTTGAAGTAGCCGTCAAAGACCATGATGGTGTCGAAGGCGACGAGGCCGCTGATCAGAACGTATCGGGACATGGTATGCCTGTGGGAATGGGCCGGTGTGCCGGCAGGAAATCAGGAGGAGACCCGAGCCGACCAGACCTGCGGAAAGCAAAGGCGTGGCCGGCAGGGCGCGGGGATCAGGGATAGAAGAGCGCCACGGAATAGCCGGCCAGGTTCAGGTCGGAGGTTTCCAGCAGCAGGTCGATGGGCTGTTCGCTGTTGGGCGGCATGCCGGCGGCCTGGGCCCGGGGGTTCTCCAGGTATTGGCTGGGCAGCAGCACCTTGCGTACCACCACGGCGTTGGAGGGGCCGGTGAGGGTGAGTTCCATGGCCGGCCAGCGGGTGGGCAGCTTGCTGCGGTTGCGCAGGATGGCCGCCATGCGGGTCTTGCCGGGCTGGCGCGTGTTGCGCAGCCTCGAAGGACCTCGATGGACAGGGCGCTCAGGCTCATGGGGGGCTTGATGTCCTGCCCGGTGAGCAGGCTGGCCACGCTGGCCACGGGGCGCAGGAAGGGCAGGTGATAGGCGATCTCGGTGCGATAGACGGACACCAGCTGCACGGCGGCCAGGGACCGAGAGGCCAATGGCCGGGTACCGCCGCCGGGCAGGCGTGAGCCAGCCGATGAGGGGAGCTGGCTGCTGTGGGCGCTGCTGTCCGCGCCATGACGGCGGCTGCGACGACTGCGGCCGGTACGGCTGCCGGTGCGACTGCTGTCGGATGCACCGCTGTAGTCGGCGCCGTGGCGGCTGCTTCCCTTGTCGTCATCGCCATCGGCGTGCCGGGGCTTGTGCTGACGCCAGATGCGGTTGGCTTCGTCGATGAGGGCACCGGCCGCCTGGGCATCCGAGTCGAGGTCGTTGGGCTCAGCGCCGTGTTGCCCGGAACGCAGCGAGGCGGGCAGCTGGATGTTGTCGTCGGCAGACTGGCGGGCAGCGGCTCTTCGCTGTCCGAGAGGAAGAAGACCGTCCTCAGGTCGTCTTCTTCCTGGGTGACGGCGGGGCGCGGCACTGGCGCGGCACGCGGGGCTTCGCTGCCATTTCGTCCCCGCGATTGTCACGGTTGGTGATTGCGGCCCCGACGCCGGCTTCGGTCGTTGGAGGGGCGCCGGGTGCTGGTGTGTCCGGGGGCCTGGTCGTCGGCTGTAGGGGCTTCGGCAGACGGGCTGTCTGCCGTGTCGGTATCTGTCCCGGTATCGACGGACGTGAGCGTGTCCGTGTCCGGATCGTCGTCAGCCGCAGGGGGCTGGGTGCGCAGGCGATGCGTCGGCGCTGAGCGCGGGGCGCTGCTGGCTGGGAGCCGTGACCGCAGGCGCGGAGGGCTGCGCGGTGATGGTGGGCGCGGCCAGCGCGTCGGGCTGGCTGGTGTCCTCGTCCCGATCGACATACAGCGCAGGTGCTCGACGCCCGAGAAGACGTGCTGGCAGACTCTGCAGCGGACCAGGCCGCGCCGCAGCTTGAGCTGATCAGGGACGACCTTGAAGCTGGTCTTGCATTGCGGACAAGTGGTTGCGAGCGCCATGTCGCTATCTTACCGTCTGGAAGATGGTGAGGAAAAAGCAGGTTGACGCCGGCGCAGGAAGGGCATGCCGGCAACCTGGGGCAGCAGGGGCGGCCACGGTGGGGCGGAACGGGTCTGGAGATAAGGGCGCTCCGGCGGGTGTGTTGCCTGCCGGGCGCGAAGATCGCACATTGTGCGGGCCGGCGCAAATGGACGCGGTGTCAGGGCGACGGGGTGTCTGGTTTTTCCGTCGCACGGGATCAGCGCGTATCCGCTCAGGGCAGGCCCAGCCGTCGCGAGTGCGCCAGGCCCTGCACGTTCAGGGTCGGGTGGTAGCACTGAGGCCACTTCGTCGATCTGTCGCTCCAGCACGCCGGACAGCACCAGTCGCCCGCCCGGGGCCACCAGACTGGACAGGGATGGGGCCAGCAGCTTGAGCGGGGTGGACGGGATGTTCGGCGATGACGAGATCGGCTGGTGGCGGCAGCGGTGCATCGCCGCCCAGGGCGGTGACTTCCACGCGGTTGATGCGGGCGTTCTCGGCCGTGCTGAGCACGGCCTGGGGATCGATGTCGATGCCGATGACCTCGGCAGCGCCCAGTCGGGCAGCGGCAATGGCCAGGATGCCTGAACCGCAGCCGTAGTCAATGACGCGCAGGCCCTTCAGGTCATCGCCTCGTCCAGCCATTCCAGGCACAGGCGTGTGGTGGGGTGGCTGCCGGTACCGAAGGCCAGGCCCGGGTCGATGATGAGTGCCTCGCGGTCGCCGGGCCTGGGTTTCGGCAGCGTGCCAGCTGGGCAGGATCAGCAGGCGCTGACCCACCGGGATCGGGTCGAACTGGGCCTGGGTGAGGCGCACCCAGTCCTGATCGTCCACGCGACGGGTGCCCACGATGTCGGGCAGGGGCTTTGCCAGGCTGTCGGCGGCTTCCTGCAGCACGGCCAGATTCGCCGGGGGCCGGGGTGTGACCCGCGCCGGCGTCTTCGTCCGTGGCGTCCAGCAGCACGGCCAGCCGGGTTCGCTTCCAGCCGAAGGTCTCAGGGCAGGTAGCCCGCACCGGTGCCGGGCAGGCCCGGGGAACGGGCTCACCGAACAGGGGCTGCTCGTCGGGCGAGTCGGCGTCGGCGTCTTCGGCCTGGACCGACAGGGCCCCGGCATCCAGCAGGGCGTCGGCCCAGTCTTCGGCCTCGGCCTTGTCGACTTCGAGGGTGATTTCGATCCAGGACTGGCTCATGGGATGGTCAGTGCGCTCGGGACGTTCAGGATGACCGCTTGGTTTCGGCCAGCAGCTTTTTCCAGATAGTGGATGGAGGTGCCGCCTTCGTTGAAGCGCTTGTCTTCCATCAGGGTCGCGGTGCAGGGCAATGTTGGTGTTGATGCCCTCGACCACCATCTCGGAGAGTGCGATCTTCATGCGCTGGATGGCCTGATGGCGGGTCTCGCCATAGCAGATCACCTTGCCGATCATCGAGTCGTAGAACGGCGGCACGAAGTAGTTGTTGTAGACGGGAGTCGATCACGCACGCCCGGACCGCCCGGCGTGTGCCAGTTGGTGATGCGGCCGGCCGAGGGGTGAACTTGACGGGTCCTCGGCGTTGATCCGGCACTCGATGGCATGACCCTTGATGGTCACGTCGTCCTGCGTGAGGCGCAGCTTCTCGCCGGCAGCGATGCGGATCTGCTCCCTGCACCAGGTCCACACCGGTGATCCACTCGGTGACGGGGTGCTCGACCTGCAGGCGGGTGTTCATCTCGATGAAGAAGAACTCGCCGTTCTCGTAGAGGAACTCGAAGGTGCCCGCGCCACGATAGCCGATGGCCTTGCAGGCCTCGACGCAGCGCATGCCGATCTTGTGGATGAGTTCGCGCGATACGCCCGGTGCCGGTGCTTCCTCGATGACCTTCTGGTGACGGCGCTGCATGGAGCAGTCGCGCTCGCCCAGGTAGATGGCGTTGCCATGCTCGTCGGCCAGCACCTGGATCTCGATGTGGCGCGGGTTTTCGAGGTAGCGCTCCATGTAGACGGAGCCGTTGTTGAAGGCGGCCTGCGCTTCGCTGCGCGTGGTGGCCACCGAGCCCAGCAGCGAGGCTTCGTCGCGCACGACGCGCATGCCGCGTCCGCCGCCGCCGCCGGCTGCCTGATGATGACCGGGTAGCCCACCTGCGGGCGGTCTCGACGATCTCTTTCGGGTCATCGGACGGGGCGCCGTCCGAGCTGGGAACCACCGGCACGCCAGCCTGCTTCATGGCGTCCTTGGCCGAGACCTTGTCGCCCATCAGGCGGATGGACGCGGGGCGGGGGCCGATGAAGACGAAGCCGCTGCGCTCGACCTGCTCGGCAAAGTCGGCGTTTTCCGACAGGAAGCCGTAGCCGGGGTGGATGGCGCCGGCGTCGGTCAGTTCGGCGGCGCTGATGATGGCCGGAAATGTGCAGGTAGCTGTTGCGCGAAGGCGGCGGTCCGATGCAGACCGACTCGTCAGCCAGTCGGACGTACTTGGCCTCGGTGTCGGCCTCGAGGTGGACGACCACCGTGCGGATGCCCATTTCGCGGCAGGCACGCTGGATGCGCAGGGCGATTTTCGCCCCGGTTGGCGATGAGGATCTTCTCGAACATGCTGGGCACCCGCGGCGGATTACTCGATGACGAAGAGCGGCTGGCCGTACTCGATGGGCTGACCGTTCTCGACCAGGATCTCGACCACCGTGCCGGCGAATTTCGACTCGATCTCGTTCATCAGCTTCATGGCTTCGATGATGCAGAGCGTGTCGCCTACCTTGACGGTGCTGCCCACGGTGACGAACGGATCGGCTTCGGGGTTGGGGGCGCGGTACAGCGTGCCCACCATCGGCGACTTTGACCGTCTTGCTGCGCGACGGCGCCGGAGCGGCGGGCCTGCTGGGCCGGAGCGGCTGCAGCCGGGGCCTGTGCGGTGGCCGCCGGCTGGCCGGCCGGAATCTGTACGACCTGGGCGACGGGGGCCGGCTGGGCCGACGGCGGCGGTGCCTTGACGATGCGGATCCCGACCCTCGGCTTCGGTGATTTCCAGTTCGGAAATGCTGGACTCGGCAACGAGATCGATCAAGGTTTTCAGTTTGCGCAAATCCATGCTGCTTGTCCCTGATGAATGATGGAGTTAGCCCTCGGGCCGGTTGGCTGTGAAGGAATCCGGTCCGGATGCCAGGAGCACTCGGACCGGCGGATCGGGAAATCGGGTGCCTGGCAAGGCGCCTGGCTGAGAAAGCTGCGGGTTGCAGGGCAACCGCGTCTCGCCCAGCGGGAAGATATCAGGGATGACGGCTCCCCTTCAGGGCAGAGGCCCCGGGAGCAGCTAAGTCTCCCGGTGGGGGTTCGGTCAGCAGACCCAGCCGGTGCAGCGCGAAGCGCTAGGGGCGGCCCTCGTAGCTCATGGGCGCCCATGCCCACCACGGTGGCCTCGGCCAGGTCGGAAAAAAATAGGAATGGTGGCGGAAGCTCTCGCGTCGGTGGACGTTGGACAGGTGCACCTCGACGAAGGGGATGGCCACCGCAGCCAGGGCGTCGCGCATGGCGACGCTGGTATGCGTGTAGGCAGCGGGGTTGATGATGATGAACGCGGTTCCGTCGGCACGGGCGGCCTGGATGCGGTCGACCAGTGCGCCTTCGTGATTGCTCTGGAAATGGTCGAAGGCAGCCCATGCCGGCGGGGCCAGGTGGGCCAGCTGGCATTGATGTCGGCCAGCGTGGTGTGGCCGTAGACCTCGGGTTCACGAGTGCCCAGCAGGTTCAGATTGGGGCCGTGAATGATCAGGAGGCCATTTTGGAGCCAGATACGTTCAAGATCGTGAATGCTCAACGCAGTTCGCCGGATTTTAGCATCGAACGAAGCGCTTCGACATCCACCGTGCCGCTGTGACGCCACTGGATCTGGCCTTTTGCGTCCAGAACCACGGTAAATGGCGAGGCCACCGCGCTCGTTGCCCCACTGGCGCGACAGATTCAGGGCGTTGTAGCCGGCCAGCACCAGTGGGAAATCGATGCCGGGGTTCTTCGCGGTGAACTTCTTCACGTTGCCGTCGGTGTCGGCGGCAATGCCGAGGAAGGCGGCCTGATCACCCATCTCGCGGGCCAGTGCTGCCAGATCGGGCATCTCGCGGATGCAGGGAGGGCACCAGGTGGCCCAGAAGTTGATCACCACGGGCTTGCCCTTCAGCGCAGCCACGTCCAGCGCCGAGCCGTCGGGGGTCGGGAACCTTTTTCTGAGCCAGCTGGGTCCAGGGGCGTGGCACCCGTGGTGGCAGCCTGGGCCGGCTGGTCGCCGTCCGGGGCGCTGGCCATGGCCGGGCTCGTCAGGGGCAGGGAAAGACCCAGCAGCAGCGCGGGCAGAAGAGGCCGCAGCGAGGGGCGGGGGAAGCGATTCAGGATCATGGCAGAGGACTCGTGACAGAAGAAGTGGGAAGAAGGGGCTCGGGCGCGGGCTCGTCCATCAGTCGGCGCAGGGCGGCCAGATCGCCTCGCTCGGTGCCCTGGGCGCGCTTCAGGGCGCCGCGCAGGTCGTCATGCCGGTAGACCGAGATCATCACCGGCAGGCCATGGCCGTCATGAAAGACCAGGGCAGGTACATCCTCGCCCCGGCCGGAGAAATGGGCGACCTCCGCCACGTCGTAAGCGACGCCGGCGTCCAGCAGCAGGAATTCCAGTTCCTTGGCCTCGTCGGTGAAGCACTGGATGTGCAGCACGGCGTGGGTGGTGACCACGCCCTTCCAGGCCGCACCTGCTATATAAGGGGTGGTGGTCGGCCAGGCGCTCCAGCCACACCACGGCGGCCTGGCGATATTCCTGCACCCGGGCCGCGTGCTGCGGGTCGAAGAGGTCCAGATGTTCGCGCAGCGCCCGGTCGATCTCCTCGTTGGTGGGGACCAGGCCGGCCGGTGGCGTGGTGCCGGCAAAGGCACGGCGCAACGCCTTCTGCTTGGCGCTCTGATAGTCCAGGCCGCCGTCCGCAATCAGTCGGGCCGCCTGGTCGGCGACCTCGGCGCGCAGGGTCGGAGTGGGCGTCGCTGGGCAGCGGCGCGGTGGATGAATCGGTCATCGGCATGAAAAAGGGCAGGGCATGCTGCCGCGGGCGGGTCTGAAGCTCGGGATGCTCATTCAGGACACGGCGGCAGTGTTGCTGAATGGCCGTTGTCCGGGCTCCTGCTGCACACAACGTGCGCGGGCTGCGACAAGTTTACCGGGATGGCGACCGGCCAGCCGCCTTGCCCTTCCGGGCGGCGTCACGGTGCTCCCCGGTGGCCTGATCCCGGACAATGTCGCCGCAGGGGCACAGCGGCGACCGCCAGGCCGGCTGCCGTGCCATCGCGGAGGTGGCTGCCGCTAGAATCGTCGGATGCACATACATATTCTGGTATTTGCGGCACCTTCTATGGGTGGGTGGCCGCCATTGCCCGCGAGGCGGGCTTCAAGGTCACCGGCTGCGACGCCAACGTCTACCCGCCGATGAGCGACCAGCTGCGTGCGCTGGGCATCGACCTGATCGAGGGCTGGGACCCGTCCCAGCTGTCGCTCAAGCCCGATGTCTGGGTGGTGGGCAACGTGGTACGGCGGGGCAATCCGCTGATGGAAGCCATTCTGGACGCCGGGCTGCCCTACGTCTCGGGGCCGCAGTGGCTGGCCGAGCAGGTGCTGGTCGGGCGCTGGGTGATGGGCGTGGCCGGCACGCACGGCAAGACCACCACCGCGTCGCTGCTGGCCTGGATCCTTCAGGCTGCCGGGCGCGAGCCGGGCTTCCTGATCGGTGGGGTGCCGGGCAACTTCCCGGTCTCGGCGCGCCTGGGGCGCAAGCCCTATTTCGTCATCGAGGCCGACGAATACGACACGGCCTTCTTCGACAAGCGTTCCAAGTTCGTGCACTACCGGCCGCGTACCGCCGTGCTCAACAACCTGGAGTACGACCACGCGGACATCTTCCCGGATCTGGGGGCCATCGAGACCCAGTTCCATCATCTGGTGCGTACCGTGCCCGGGCGGGGGCGGATCATCTGGCCGTCGGATTCCGAGGCGCTGCAGCGGGTGCTGGCCCGTGGCTGCTGGAGCCAGACCGAGGCTCTGGGCGCTGACGGCTGGCACGCCAGCGACGCTGACCGAGGGAGGCCGATGCCACCGTGTTCACGCTCTGGCGCGGCGATGTCGCGCAGGGGCGCGTGCGCCTGCCGCTGGCTGGCGAGCACAACCGGGCCAATGCCATTGCCGCCATCGTGGCGGCCGAGCACATCGGCATCACGCCGGCCGGAGTCCATCGAGGCGCTGGCCGCCTTCCAGGGGTCCGGCGGCGACTGGAAGTGCGCGGCACCGTCGGTGGCGTGACCGTCATCGATGACTTTGCGCACCACCCCACGGCCATCGCCACCACCATTGCCGGGTTGCGGGCCCGCATGCAGGCGGGAAGTCATCCCGGCGGACGGCTGCTGGCCGTGCTGGAGCCGCGTTCCAACACCATGCGTACCGGCACGCTGAAGGCCCAGCTGCCCGGCAGCCTCCAGGACGCCGACCTGGTGTTCTGCTATGCCGGCGGCATCGACTGGGACGCCCAGGCCGCCCTGGCCCCGCTGGGCGAGCGCGTGGCCGTCTTCCGCGACATGCCGGCCCTGGAGGCCGCTATCCTGGCGGCCGCCCGTCCGGGCGACCAGGTGCTTGTGATGAGCAACGGCGGGTTTGGCGGTATTCACGGTCGCCTGCTGAGCGGACTGGGCTCGCGGGAAGGCAACGGGAAGTAACAGGCGCAACGAAGAGGCGCGGCTCCATCCGCCTTCCGGCGCCGTCCGTCGGCCCGCCTGCACGGAGGGCCGTCAGGGCGGCGATCATGTTCCGTCGGACCCGGGAAGGGCCCGGACGGATCCCTCGGAGGTCGGCGCCGATCGTTGCACCGGTTCCGGGGAGCGCCTGACCTTTCCCTGCCTGGCCCTTTCCTGAAGGGGCCGGGGGGCACGCCCGTATAATGGCCGGTTGTCTTCACCATGCAACACTGTGCAGGCACCGGGACAAGGGCCCGTCAGGGCCCTGGTCTGCGGCGGCCGGGCATTTCCCTGCTGCCACCGCACCGGTCATTTCCCTGCATCTTCCCAAACGGCGGACCGCCCCCCAGATTATCCCGTCAATGAGCCAAAACTACCTGTTATTCGAGGAGGCCGGTCAGTTCAAGACGGGCACCATCCTGCAGGACACCGGTACCAGCCTGCAGGTGGAACTCACCACCGGCAAGCGCGTCAAGGTCAAGCAGGCCAACGTCATGCTGCGCTTTGCATCGCCCGGTCCCGCCGAGATGCTGGCCGAGGCCCTGCAGGAGGCCGAGAACATCGACATCGATTTCCTGTGGGAAGTGGCCCCGCAGGAAGAGTTCGACTACCAGCTGCTGGTCGCCGAGTACTACGGTGAAAATCCCAGCGTCGTGCAGCAGACCGCCATGCTGATGCGCCTGCACGGCATGCCGGTGTACTTCACCGCAAGGGGCGTGGCTGCTATCGTCCGGCCCAGCCCGACACCCTCGAGGCCGCGCTGGCCGCCATCGAGCGCAAGCGCCTGCAGGAAGAGGAAATCCAGCGGCTGGCCGCCGAGCTGGAAGCCGGCCAGCTGCCGGCGCTCATCGCTGGCCAGGTGCCTGACCTGCTGGTGGCAGCCGACCGCCAGTCCGTGGGTTGGCGTGCACTGGATCTGGCCTGCCAGCAGACCGGTCTCGTCGCCCGAGCGGCTGCTGCTGAAGGTGGGGGCGCTGCCCAGTGCGCGTGCCGTTCACGAACAGCGCTTCCTGCGCTCGCATTTCCCGACGGGGACCGATTTCCGGCCGCGCTGTCGCAGTATCAGCCGCCGGTGCTCGACCATCTCGCCCGAAAGCCCGGTCGAAGCCTTTTCCATCGATGACTCCAGCACCACCGAGATCGACGACTGCCTGTCGGTGCAGTGGCTGGACGACGGCATGGCGCGCATCGGCGTGCACATTGCCGCCCCGGCGCTGGGCATCCGTCCCGGTGATGGCGTGGATCAGGTCGCGCGCGAGCGCATGACCACCGTCTACAGTCCCGGTGAAAAGATCACCATGCTGCCCGACGCCGTGGTGCGCAGCTTCTCGCTGGACGAGGGGCACGTGCGACCGGCGCTGTCGCTGTACCTGGACATCAACATCGAGACGCTGCAGGTCGCCAACGAATTCAGCCAGGTGGACCGCATCCGCGTGGCGCGCAACATCCGCCACGACGAACTGGAGCCCTTCGACACCGAGGCGCAACTGACTGGCAGCCTGTACCCGGCGAGGAAGATCCGCTGGCCGGGCTGCCCCTATGCCGACGCCTTCCGGCTGCTGTGGCGCTTCACGCAGGTGCTGTCGGCCGAGCGGGACAAAAGTGCGTGGTCGCCCTGAAGTCCGCTCGCGCGTCGACTTCACCTTCCGCATTGACGGCGAGCATGTCGAGATCATCCCGCGTCGCCGCGATGCTCCCTTTGACCGCATCGTGGCCGAGATGGCCATCCTGGCCAACTCGCGCTGGGGCCGGCTGCTGCCGATCACGCCGTCTCGGGCCTGTACCGTTCGCAGAGCTTCGGCCGCGTGAAGATGTCCACCCACCCGGCCATCCACCAGGGCCTGGGTGCCCCAGTACGCCTGGAGCACCTCGCCGCTGCGCCGCTACGTCGACCCTCATCAACCAGATGCAGCTGGTGGCCGTGCTGGAGGCAGAAGTCCCGCCATTCACCATGAATGACACATCGCTGATGCAATTGTGTCTGCTTTCGAGGCGCGCTATGGCACGGTGGGCGAATATCAGCAGACAATGGAGCGCTACTGGTGCCTGCGCTGGGTCGCGCAGCAGCCCGAACAGCGCTTCCCGGCCGTGGCCATCCGCGACGAGACGGTGCGTCTGGCTGCTGCCCCTGTACTTCCAGGTGACTGGCCTGCTGCCCATGAGCGCAGGTCAGCCCCTGCTGGTGGACCTGCTGGACTGGGACGAGCTGGACCTGACCGTCCAGGCCCGTGCCGTGCGGCTGGTCGTCGATCCCCATGACTCTGACCCTGTGGGGCGGAGGTAACGCCGGCGCCCGACTGAAGACCCCGGGCTGGCACCCTCGGATCTCGATCGATACGGAGTGATTTCTGCAAATGGCCGCTGCTACGCCATGGGCCCGCGCCTTCAACCGGATGGACCCGCTCACTGTCGGCATCGTCGTGTCGCTGGTGGCGCACGCCGTCATGCTGGCCATCCGCTTCGGCGGCTGATCCCAATCGCTTCCCGCCCGCCGAGTCACAGCTGGAGGTGGTGCTGTTCAACGCCTCCACCCGCGCCAAGCCCGTCAATGCCGAAGTGCTGGCGCAGGTGAACATGGAAGCCGGTGGTGACCGTGACCAGGGCAGGGCGCGTTCCCCGCTGCCCTGCCCGGAGCAGGCCCGTGACGGCGAGACCATGGAGCAGCAGCAGGCCCGCATTCGCCAGCTGGAAGCCGAGCAGCAGCGCCTGCTGGCCCTGAACAACCAGAACGAGCCTACCCCTGCAGGCCGAGCCGCAGCAGTCGCAGGACGCCAACGGCGGCGAGCAGGAAGAGCTGCAGCGGCAGATCGCCCGCATGCAGGCGCAGATCGACCGCCAGCTGGAAGACTACGCCCGCCGGCCCAAGCGCCTCACCTATGGCGTCAACGCCACCGGCGTCAACTACGCCCGCTACGTCAGCGCCTGGGCTGACCGCATCGAGAAGATCGGCACCGAGCGCTTCCCCGAGGAAGCCTGGGGCAAGATGTACGACTCGCTCACCGTCACCGTCGAGGTGGACAAGTACGGCAACGTCGTCGACGTGCTGATCAACAAGAAATCCCGCTACGACGTGCTCAACCGCAAGGTGAAGGAGATCGTACTGGCCGGCGCTCCCTACGACAAGTTCACGCCCGAGATGCGCAAGGACGGCGACATCCTGCAGATCGTCCGTACCTGGACCTTCACCAACGGCAGCCTGCAGACGAAGTCGGCCAAGCGGTGATGCCGATGGCTTCCGGACCTGACCGATACCTGGTGGTGGGCAACCCCATTGCCCACAGCCGTTCGCCCGAGATCCACGCCGCCTTCGCGGCCCAGACCGGCCAGAACATCCTTTACGAACGGCGCCTGATCGAGACCGATCCCCTGAGGCCTTTGCCGCTGCCATGCGGCACTTCTTCCAGGACGAAAGAGGGCGGGGCGCCAACGTCACGCTGCCCTTCAAGGAAGCGGCCTTCCGCCTTGCCGACGAGCGCAGCCCGCGTGCCGAGGCAGCGGGTGCCGCCAACACGCTCTGCTTCATCGAAGGCCGGATCATCGCCGACAACACCGATGGCGCCGGCCTGGTCGATGACATCCAGCGGCGACTGGGGGTGTCGCTGCAGGGGTTGCGGGTGACGGTGCTGGGTGCCGGGGGCGCAGCCCGGGGCCTGATGCTGTTGCTGGCCCAGGCCGGCGTGGCCCGGCTGGTGGTGGCCAACCGCACGCTGGCCCGCGCGCAGCGCTGGCCGCCGACATCGACCCCCATCTTGAGGCGCAGGCACTGCCCGTCCGGGTGGAGCCCGTGGCGCTGGCCGATGCGCCGGCAGCCGACGTGCTCATCAATGCCACATCCGCCGGCCTGCATGGCGACGGCCCTCGCTGCCGGCTCCGGCTGTTCGAGGGCTGCCGTCTGGCCTACGACTGCATCTATGCCGACCGGCCCACGCCCTTCATGCAGCAGGCCATGGCGGCCGGGGTGTCACGGGTCAGCGACGGCCTGGGCATGCTGGTCGGCCAGGCCGCCGAAAGCTTCCGCCTGTGGCGCGGCGTCCGGCCTGATGTCGTCCCTGTGCTGGAAGCCCTGCGCACGGCACGCTGATTGCGCTAACATCGCGGATTGCGTGCTGAAAGCTTGGGTGGCGCAACGCCTGCAGGCTGCCAGCCGGGACCATGGGACCGCGCCGCCGTTCGGGCCGCGCACTTCGGCCCGGTTTCTGCATTCCCTGACCCTGTCGTCCAAGGTTGCGGGCTGTCTGCCAGCCCACGCATCGCTTCAAGCCTGGCCACCCCCATGCCTGTGGCCTTTCCCCGCCCGCCACCGTCCGGACCTACCTGCCTCCTCCCCGACGACGGCGGCTGCTCGCCCTGAGCCCGTGCCATGAATACCTCCCCTGTCGATCCCCGTTCGGCCGCATCGTCCGTGCCCGAAGAGACCGCAGCCGACACGAGCCTGTCCTCCCATCCTGACCCGGCACTATCTGCCGAGTCGGTACTGGAGGCGGCTGAAGCACCGGAAGAAACCCTCAACAGCCGTCCAGACCAGTGTTCTCCCGCGCGACGCTGAAGACGCGCAGCATGCGCTGGCCGAAGTGCAGCTGCTGCTGGAGCGCCACGCCTTTGCGCAGGAAACGGCCCGCCACTACGCCGAAACCAGGTGCCAGGCGGCGCAGGAGCCCGACGACGAGGAGGATGCCGCGTCCCACGACAGGGCTCATGCCCATGGCGAGACGGCCCAGCGAGACGTCCGCCGAGGCAGGGCACGAATCCAGTACCGATACCGGGGCGTCCGAGTCGGCGTCGCGGGAAAAAGCACGCTGCCGGGCATCCTGCAGACCCTGGGGCGGAACTCGGATACCGGGCAGCGGGATGCCCACCATCAACCGATCCGCCATCACGTCCATTCGGGGCAGCACAGCGCCCTGGCGGCTGTCGGCATGGGGCCGTCCACAGGGTACTGAAGTCTGCCGATGTCCGGGTGAAGGCCGCCGCCGGGCTGATGGGAGACGTGGCCACGAAGGCCGATAGTGGGACCCGGCCGGAGGCCGAGCGAAAGGGGACGCTGCCGCGGAGGGCGATGACGTCCTCGACGCCCGGAGTCCGGGTCGACATCGGAGACGGAATCGAAGGTCGAGGCGCGTCCGGACGAGTCGCCCTACCTTGCCCAGTTGCGCGAGCGTCTGGCCATGCTGCACCCGGCCGACATCGCCTACGTGCTGGAAGCGCTGCCGCCGAAGAGCGGAAGCTGGTCTGGGATTCGGTCAAGCGCGAAGCCGATGGCGCCGTGCTGCTGGAGGTTTCCGAGCCGGTTCTGGAAGACCTGATCGACCTGATGACCGAGGACGAGCTGGTCTCGGCGGTGAAGGAGCTGGACGCCGACGACGTGGCCGACCCTGGTCGAGTACCCGCCGCCGGCGGTGGTGGAGAAGATCCAGCGTGAGCTGACGCCCGAGGAGCGCGAACAGCTGCGTGCCGCCATGTCCTACCCTGAGGATTCGGTGGGCGGGCGCATGGACTTCGAGTTCGTGCGCGTGCGCGAGACGTGACGCTGGAAGTGGTGCTGCGCTACCTGCGCCGCTTCGACGAGCTGCCCCAGCACACCGACCAGGTGTTCGTGGTGGACCGCAACGGCATGCTGACGGGCAGCCTGTCCATCGAGCAGGTGCTGCTCAACGAGCCGGACACCGAAGTCTCGGCCGTCACGCACCGCGACATCCCTGTCGCTGGACGTGGACGACGACGTGGGTGATGCCGCCCAGGCCTTCGAGCGTTATGACCTGATTTCCGCCCCGGTCGTCGACACCCACCACAAGCTCATCGGTCGACTCACCATCGATGAGGTGGTGGATGTCATCCGTGAAGAAAGCGAGACCGATGCCCTGAACCAGGCCGGTCTGCAGGAAGAGGAAGACCTTTTCGGCTCCGTCTGGCAGTCAGCCCGAAACCGCTGGCTGTGGCTGGCCGTCAACCTGGTCACCGCCTTCCTGGCCTCGCGCGTCATCGGGCTGTTCGACGAAACCATCGAACGGATCGTGGCCCTGGCCACCCTGATGCCTATCGTGGCCGGCCTGGCCGGAAACCCGGCAACCAGACCATGGCACTGATGATCCGCTCGCTGGCCCAGGGGCAGATCAACGGCGGCAACTTCGGCCGCATCCTGCGCAAGGAACTGACCGTCGCACTGCTCAACGGCATGGTCTGGGGTAGCGTGGCGGGCCTGGCCACCTGGCTGCTCTACCACGACACGGACGCTGCCCGCCTGCTGGGCATTGCCATGGGCGTGGCCATCGTCCTCAACCTGCTCATCGGCGCCACCCTGGGCGTGGTGGTGCCCTTCACCCTGAACAGGCTGGGCCGCGATCCCGCCCTGGGCTCGTCCGTGCTGCTGACCTTCCACCGACGGGCTGGGCTTCCTGATCTTTTTGGGGCTGGCGACGATGCTGTTCTGACGGGGGGCTGCCCCCGTCCGAAGGGATCACCTCCCGTACATCACCGTGATGCTGGAGGCGCCCAGGGCGTGGGCCTGGGCCACGAAGCCGACCAGCGCCGGCGTCGAATCGGCCGTCACGCCCGGCAGCTCGGCCACCTTCAGGGCGGTCAGCGTGATCACGTAGCGATGCGCCCGGCCCGTGGGCGGGCAGGCGCCCATGTAGCCCGGCTTGCCCGCGTCGGTGCGCGTCTGCAGGGCACCCGCAGGCAGCTTCGTGTCGCCCACGCTGATGCCGGCCGGCAGTCGGTCAACCTTGGCCGGAATGTTGGCCACCACCCAGTGCGTCCAGCCGATGCCGCCGGTGGGGGCATCCGGATCATGCATGGTGAGCAGGAAGCTCCGGGTCCACGGGGGCGTTCTTCCAGGACAGGGCCGGTGACTGGTTGTTTCGTGCAGCCAAAGCCGTACTCGGCGCTCAGCAGCTGCTTGCGGGTGAAGCTACCGTTCTGCAGGTCATCGGCCTGCAGCGAGAAGGAGCCGGCGGCCGACGCCGTGCCCGTCAGGGCAAAAGCAGCGTGGTGGCCAGCAGGATGTGTTTCTTCATGATGGTTCTCTCGGCGCGGTGCCAGTCCGACTTCCCGCCGCGCTTTTCCAGCAGCCGGACGCCTTCCATCACCATCGCCGCGGTCCACGGCCTTGCACATGTCGTAGATGGTCAGAAGCCCCTACCTGCACCGCCGTCAGCGCCTCCATCTCCACCCCGGTGCGGCCCGTGCATTCGGCCGTCACCTCGCAGCGCACGCGGCTGCCGGCCTCGTCCAGGGTGAACTCGGCCGCCACACGTGACAGTGCGATGGGATGGCACAGCGGAATGAGGTCGGACGTGCGCTTGGCCGCCATGATGGCCGCCAGTCGGGCCACGCCCAGCACGTCGCCCTTGGCGGCACTCCCTTCGCGGATGCGTGCCAGCGTGGCCGGCTGCATGCGGATCCAGCCCTCGGCCACGGCCGTGCGGCGGGTTTCGGCCTTGCCGCCCACATCCACCATGTGGGCCTGCCCCTGGGCGTCGAAATGCGTCAGATCGTTCATCGTGCCATCATAGCAGGAGGAAGGATCCCCCCTGTCGTCGCAGGGGCGGGGCCGGACGTTGGAAGACCGTAGCACGCCATGGTGTGGGGCCCTCCGGGGCTCCGTCCGGGCAATCCGAACACGAGAGAATCTGTCGATGAGGCATCACGAGCCGGAACAGACCGGGCACCTGGGGGCCGGCAACGGCGCAGCAGAAGGCCGGGTACACGCGACACGGCCCGCCAGGCCTGCAGGGCCCGTGGCACGCGCATTCCGTCGTCTGGGCCGGACAGGGCTGCTGGGTCTGGCGCTGACCATGGCCATGCCGACGTCGCTCCATGCCCAGATCGAACGCCTGCCCGACCTGGGTTCGGCCGACAGTGACGAGCTGTCCGGCACGGCCGAACGCCGCCTGGGCGAATCGGTGATGCGCCAGTTGCGTTCCGACGGCACCGTTTACGACGATGCCGAGATGAACGACTTCATCAACCGCTTCGGCAGCCGGCTCACCGGCACCGAACCGGCACGTGGCCAGCCGTTCCTGTTCTTCATCGTGCGCGACGACAGCATCAACGCCTTCGCCCTGCCGGGCGGGTTCATCGGCGTGCATACGGGCCTGCTGGCACGTGGCCGGCAGCGAATCCGAGCTGGCCAGCGTGCTGGGGCACGAGATGGGGCACGTCACCCAGCACCACATCGCCCGCATGCTGAAGAACCAGAAGCAGGCCAGCATGCTGGCCATGGCCGGCATGGTGCTGGGGGCGCTGGCCATCCGCAACAACCGGATGCCGGCATGGGGCCATCACGCTGGGCGAGAGTACGGCCACGCGCTCCATGCTCTCGTTCTCGCGCGATGCCGAGCGTGAGGCAGACCGCATCGGCCTGCAGGTGATGCGCGAGGCCGGTTTCGACGTGAACGGCGCGCCCGTCTTCTTCGGCCGCCCGCAGCAGAACCGGTTCAACGAAGGCGGCGACACCACCGCCTACCTGCGCACCCACCCGGTCACGGCCGAGCGCATCAACGACCTGAAGCTGCGCATCCAGCAGCTGGCAGCCACCGCCAGACCCCCGGCTGATTCCGTGGATTTTCCGGCTGATGCGTGCACGGGCACGCGCCGTCAGCGCCGACAGCGTGGACAAGCAGACCGAGGTGCGTCGCCATTTCGAGGCGCAGCTCAAGACCGAGGAAGGCAAGAAGGATCCCGCCGCCTGGTTCGGTCTGGCCAACGTGGCTACATGCGGCACGACGCCCTGGCTACCGAACAGGCCCTGACGCAGACCGAGAAGCTGCTCGACAAGCCGCATCCGTATGTCGTGCGGCTGCGCATTGCCAATCTGCTGGCGGCCGGCAAGGTGGCCGATGCCGAGCAGGCTTCGGCCGCGGCAGCCAAGGATTTCGGCTCCCGGGCGCTGCTGCGCCAGCGCGCCGAAGTGCTCAACGCCGCGAAGAAGTGGGATGAATCCATTGCGCTGCTGCGCAATGAAACGCGCCTGTACAAGAGCGACGCCGAACTGTGGCGCATGCTGGGCGAGGCCTACCTGGCCAAGGGCGAGAAGGGCATGTCGCACCTGGCGGCAGCCGAAGGCTACCTGGCGCTGGGCTACAACCAGCCGGCCATCGAGCAGCTTCGGCTGGCGCGCAACGCCGGCGATCTGGATTTCTACAACGGCTCCATCGTCGACGCCAGCTGCGCGAGGCCGAAGCGGCCTGGATGCAGGAGCAGGGTGAGGAGCGCCGCTGAACCCGCTCAGGCGCGAACCAGCACCGCTCCCGACCACGGCCCTCAGCACCAGCGCACCGCGCCGGATCTCGGCACCCGTCAGCCCGCTGCCTTCATCAATGACGCCTTCCGTCCAGCCACGCGGCAGCGGCAGCCGTGCCTTCTTGCCGCTGAAGTTGAAGACGCACAGCAGCGCATCGTCGTCCAGCCGGCGCTCGTAGCCGAGCAGCTGCGGGTCAGTGGGCAGGAGCTTGAGCCTTCCTTTCAGCAGGGCCGGATGCGTCTTGCGCCAGGCCAGCAGGTTCCGATAGAAATTCAGCATCGAATCCGGGTTTGCGCGTCTGCTGGTCCACGGCCAGTTCGCGGTGCTCGGGCGGGATGGGCAGCCAGGTCTTCGGCGCATCCGAGAACCCGGCGCTGACACCACGCTTCTTCCACGGGAAGGGCGTGCGGCAGCCGTCGCGTCCCTTGAACTCGGGCCACATGCGAATGCCGTAGGGGTCCTGCAGCTGCTCGAAGCTCAGCTCGACTTCAGGCAGGCCCAGCTCGTCGCCCTGGTAGATGCAGGGCCGCCGCGCAGCGTCATCTGCATGGCTGCCGCCAGCCGGGCGACTGCCTCGCCTCCTGCTGCCCACCCCAGCGGGTGCGGATGCGCGGGCAGTCATGATTGAAATGGCCCATGACGGCCATCCGTCCTTCACGATGCGGCCGAACTTGCCGAACACCTGATGCAGGTACTCGGCCGAGTAGTGCTCGTGCAGCAGATCGAAGCTGTAGGCCATGTGCAGCTTGTCGCCATCGGCCGTGTATTGGGCAATCACCTCCAGCGCATTGTCTGCCCCCACTTCGCCCACCGTGGTGGTGTCGGGGTACTGATCCAGCAGCGCACGCAGCCGCTTCAGGAACGCCAGGTTCTCGGGCTGAGTCTTGTCGTACAGGTGGCGCTGCCAGGTGTAGGGATTGACCCGATCCGCCTCGGGAATCTGCTTGCCTCGGTGGGACTCGGGGCGGGTTGTCGCAGCGTCTGGCTGTGGAAGTAGAAATTGACGGTATCCAGCCGGAATCCGTCCACCCCCAGATCCAGCCAGAAGCGCATGTCGGCCAGCAGCGCGTCCTGCACCTTGCGGTTGTGGAAGTTCAGGTCCGGCTGGCTGGGCAGGAAGTTGTGCAGGTAATACTGCATTCGCCGCGTGTCCCAGCGCCAGGCGCTGCCGCCGAAGATGGATTGCCAGTTGTTGGGCGGCGAACCGTCCGGCTTGGCATCGGCCCACACGTACCAGTCGGATCTGGGGGTTCTTGCGGCTCTTGCGGCTTTTCGATGAACCAGGGGTGTTCATCGGAGGTGTGTGACAGCACCTGGTCGATGATCACCTTCAGACCCAGCGCATGCGCGCGGTCCACCAGCGTGCGGAAATCGTCCAGCGTCCCGAAAATCGGGTCGACCGCCCGGTAGTCCGAGACGTCGTAGCCGAAGTCGTGCATCGGACTCTTGAAGAAGGGCGACAGCCAGATGGCATCCACGCCCAGTGCCTTCACGTAGTCCAGCCGCTGCGTGATGCCGTTCAGGTCGCCCACGCCGTCGCCGTGGCTGTCCTGAAAGCTGCGCGGATAGATCTGGTAGATCACGCCACCGCGCCACCATTCGTTGTTGGGCGCCTTGCGGGGTCTGCGGGTCGTCATGGTTCAGCCCTCTCTTGCCATTGGTCCTTCTTCACTTCACCCAGCCGTTCCTGCAGCTTCTTCACGGCCTCGGCACCCTTGGCACGGCCGTTCAGCACATCATGCACCGCGCTCCAGAAGGCCTGACTGACGGCGTCGTATTTGGGGCCGGTGATGCTGGATGGTCGGGATACGGCGTTGGGCAGCACGTCATACAGCGTGCCGAAGAACGGGTTGGCGGCCAGAACTTCCCTTGTCCTTGTACAGGGCAGGATAGGTGGGGTTGTAGGCACCCTCGATGGCACGACGCTTCTGCACCTTCTCGCTGGTCAGGTACATCACCAGATCGGCCGCTTCTTCAGGGTGCTTCGTGTACTTGGAAACCGCCAGCTGCCAGCCGCCCAGGGTGGCGGTACTGCCGTTCTCGCCGGCGGGCAGGGCTGCCACGCCCACCTTGTCCTTCACACGACTGTTGGCGCCCTGCACCAGGGCCCAGGCATAGGGCCAGTTGCGCATGAAGGCCGCCTTGCCGTTCTGGAAGAGGTTGCGTGCATCTTCTTCGCCCTGGCCAAGCACACCCTGGGGCGAGATGGTGCCGACCCAGCCGGCGGCCCGATCCAGGGCGCGTGCGGCCTTCTCGTTGTCGATGGTGATCTCGCCGGCCTCGTTGACGATGGTGCCGCCGCCCTGGCTGTGCACCCATTCCAGCGCGTCACAGGTCAGGCCCTCATCGGGGCGGCCCTGCCAGACGAACCCCTGAAAATCCTCCCGGCCGGCCTTGCGTTCGCCTTCCTGAATGGTGGCCGCCGCCTTGGCGAACTCATCCCAGGTGGTGGGAACGGACAGTTCGTATTTTTTTCCAGAAGGTCCTTGCGGTAGTAGAGCAGCCCGACTGCCGTGAACCAGGGCATGGCCACCAGGCGTCCCTGCACGGTGTTGTTGGCGATGATGGCCGGAAAATGCTTCTTCACCTCGTCCTTGGCATAAGGCGTGAGGTCCAGCAGATGCTGGCCGATCATGCCGGGCCAGACCATATCCACCATCACCACGTCCACGTCGGATGAACCGGCCGCGAACATCTTCTGGTAAAGGCCCAGGGTCTCGGTGCTGGATACGGGAACGGACAGCAGCTTGACCTGGTTGCCGGTCTTGCGCGCCCATTCGTCAGATGCGTGCTTGCAGGAGTCATAGTCCTGCCCGACAGAGCCACACGCAATGGTGAGGGTGGTTTCGGCCTGGGCGAAGCCGGTGCAGGTGGCAAGAAGAGCGCCGGCCAGCAGCGCGTGGGTGAAACATCGGGTCATGGTCATTCGCACGGATGATGGACATCACTGGCGATCATAGCCCGGAATTCAGCGCCGGATGATTGAAACCCGGCGGGTGCAGCATCGACGCAGCGGCGCCTGTGTCGTGGCGACTTCCGCGGTCAGTGCAGCTGCGTCGGTGCAGGGGTGCTGAGTTCGATCTCGTCGCCGGCCTGCGAGGCGTGGTGCAGCATCAGCTGCCAGCCGTGCGGGGTACGCAGGAACACGTTGGTGGCGTAGGCCAGGAAGCGCTGCGGTGCTTCGTCGGGCGGGTTGAAATCGAACTGCTCGATGACGTGATGCACCGAGACGGTGGCTGTCTCGAAGGACTGCAATTCGTGGCAGGTCACGCGCACGCCGCCCTGCGCAAAGACTTCCTCGTGCGTGTCGCGGATGGCGTCCAGCCCGGAGAGCCGCTCGCCCGAGGGCAGGATGCACAGCACCGAATCGTCATCGACCCAGATGGCCATCAGCGCGTCCAGATCGGCATCGACCAGGGCCTGGTAATAGGTCTCCTGGGCGTGGGTGGCGCTTTGGTGAAGGATGGCGTCTGGGGTCGCGGGCAGGCAGGGAGGAAAGAGAGGCGGCGCGGCGTGTCGGGCGATGGGGCCCGTTCAGTGTCCGTGGGGCAGCTTCACGCCCGGCTTGAGCCGGTACAGCGTGCTGCAGTACGGACATCGGGCTTGGCCCTCGTGGGTCACATCCAGGTAGACACGCGGATGCTGGCTCCACAGCGTCATCTTGGGATTGGGGGCAGAAGACCGGCAGGTCGGAGGCGTCCAGCCTCGACGGCCGTGTTCTGGGTGGGCGACTGGCTCATGGGGGCACCGAAACGGAAGATGGTTCGACGAAGGGAACGAAAGGGAAGGGGCCGCTGGGCTGGCCACACCGAAGCGGGCACCTCAGACAGTGGCATGCCCGCACGGCGGGGTGCGGGCATGTCAGGGGGCGAGGCGGCCGACGGTGCGGTTGGCCACGCCCTGCATGGCAGGGCGCAGCGCCTTCCTCATGCTACGCCGTCCGGCAACGGAGGGCGTAGCTTTCTGCGGAGGCTGGCTCAGGCATTCACCGGCTGCAGCCAGTGGCGGTAGGCCGGATCCTTGCCCTTGACGACATCGAAGAAGGCGGTCTGCAGCTTCGTGGTGATGGGGCCGCGCGTGCCCTCACCGATGACGCGGTTGTCCAGTTCGCGGATGGGCGTGACCTCGGCCGCGGTCCCGGTGAAGAAGGCTTCGTCGGCGCAGTACACCTCGTCGCGGGTGATGCGCTTCTCACGGGCCTCGATGCCCAGGTTGCGGGCAATGGTGAGGATGGAGTCGCGGGTGATGCCGTCCAGGCAGGAGGCCAGGTCAGGCGTGTAGAGCTTGCCCTGCTTCACGATGAACAGGTTCTCGCCCGAGCCTTCCGAGACGTAGCCTTCGGTGTCCAGCAGCATGGCTTCGTCGTAGCCGTCGGCCAGGGCCTCGTTGTTGGCCAGGATGGAGTTGATGTAGTGGCCGCCGGCCTTGGCACGCACCATCGAGACGTTGACGTGATGGCGGGTGTAGGGACGAGGTCTTGACGCGGATGCCCTTGTTGATGGCGTCCTCGCCCAGGTAGGCGCCCCACGGCCAGGCGGCGATCACGACGTGCACCTTCACACCGCGGGGCGAGACGCCCAGCTTGTCGTCACCCAGCCAGATGAGCGGGCGCAGGTAGCAGCTCTTGAGGCCGTTCTCGCGCACGACGGCCTTCTGGGCCTCTTCCAGCGTGGCGGCGTCGAAAGGCACCTTCATCTGGAAGATCTTGGCGGAGTTGAGCAGGCGCCGGGTGTGCTCGGGCAGGCGGAAGATGGCGGTGCCCAGCTCGGTGTCGTAGGCGCGCACGCCCTCGAAGACGCTCAGCCCGTAGTGCAGGCTGTGGCTGAGCACGTGGATCTTGGCATCCCGCCAGTCGATGAGCTGGCCATCGAACCAGATCTTCCCATCACGATCCGACATTGACATGATTGTTTATCTCCAGGACAGGGCGGGGCGGGCAAGTGCCGGCACGGGGACGGTGGCTGGCCGGGCCGCCCCATGGGCAACCCCTCCATCGGCCAGGCGGTCCGGATGCTCCCTTCTGCTCCCTTCGCACTGCGCGTTCATTGAACAATAGGGGGCAACCATTCTAGCAGTGGGTCATCGTTGCGCACACGCCCCGTGGCGGGCAGGCCCCTCAGCCGAACAGGTGCTGCCACAGAGCCTTCACGGCGCCGGCCTCGACGGCCACGGTAGCCGGTGGCACGCGGGCACGCTCGGCGTCGTTCAGGCGGATCTCGTGCTGCAGGCGCCGGTAGCGGCGGTAGGCATCGCCCACGGCCTTGCCGGCCTCGGGCGGGATCAGCCCAGGCGCTGGCCGCGCGGCGCAGCAGCTCGATGTTGCCCTTGTTCTCGATCAGCGCCGGGTGCTGGTGGCTATGGGCCAGCACCAGGTACTGCACCATGAACTCGATGTCCACCATGCCGCCCGCATCGTGCTTCAGGTCGAAGAGGCCCGTGTCGTTGGGGTGGCTGTCATGCATCTTCTGGCGCATCGACAGGATCTCGGTGGCAGCGCGGCCTCGTCACGCGGGCAGGCCAGGATGTCGGCACGCAGTGTCTCGAAGGCGCTGCCGATGGCCGGGCTGCCGGCCGCGTAGCGTGCCTGGGTCAGCGCCTGGTCCCCACACCCAGGCCGATTCGGTCTGATAGACCCGGAAGGCGTTCTGGCTGGACACCAGCAGGCCGGCGTTGCCGTTGGGGCGCAGGCGCAGGTCCACCTCGAAGAGCGTGCCGGCCGCCGTGCGCGTCTGCAGCCAGCCGGCCATGCGTTGTGCCAGCTGCGCATAGATGCGCGGGGCGTCCTCGTGCGGGTCGTCGTAGAGGAACACCAGGTCCAGGTCGGATGAATAGCCCAGCTCCTTGCCACCCAGTCGGCCGTAGGCAATGACGGCAAACTGTGGGTCGGGCCGGTGGCGACGCGGCAGGTTGGCCCAGCAGCGCTCCAGCGTTACTTCCAGTACGGCGTCGGCCAGTGCGTGCTCAGGTGGTCGCTCAGCACCTCCACCGTCAGGCGCTTTTCCAGGTCCCGCCCCAGCAGGCGGAACACGGCGCCGTGGTGGGCCTCGCGCATTGCATCCATCTGGCGCTCGATGTCGGGGCGGGGCGCCCATCGTCATCCAGCACGCCGGCCAGCACGGTGGCATCCAGCTGCTCGCGCAGTTCCTGCGTCCAGTGCGGGATGTCCAGCGGCTCCAGCAGCTGGCCGTTGGCCAGTTCGTCGATGACTCACCGGGTGGCTGCGCAGGTAATCGCTGGCCCAGCGTGCCTGCGCCATCATCCGCAGCAGGTGCAGGAAGGCGCCGGGGGTGCTGGATCAGCATGTCCAGGTACACCGAGCGCCCAGCAATGGATTCCAGGAAGTCGCACAGCCGTCCGATCAGGGCCGGGGCCGCAGCTGGGGCCGGGCTGGAAGTGCAGGGCCTGGCCCAGCAGGTGCTCCACCTTCTGCTGCGACGTGTCGCGTGCCTTGCGGTAGGCGCGCGATTCGCGCAGGGCCTCGATGCGCCGCTGGCTTTTCGGGGTCATGGGTGGCAGTGGGCTGCACTGCCGGTTCGGCCTCGGTGGGCGGGGCATCGGGGCTTTCGGGGCGGGCGCAGGGGCTTCCGCCGGGGAAGCTGATGGGCTGGTGGCCACCCCGGAAGCCCTGCGCGGCCGCGTTTTCCGGGGAAGCCTCGAAGCCCGTCATCCGCGACGGGGCCAGCAGCTCGTCGAAGACCCGGGCCCACATGGTTGCGGGCATCGTTCAGCCGGGCGTCGAACTCGCTGGCGCTCATGCCCAGCATGGCGGCGATGGCGGCGTGCTGGGCGGCATCGTCCGACAGCCAGTGGGTCTGGGCATCTTCCTGATATTGCAGCGCGTGCTCGGTGCGACGCAGCAGGCGCCAGGCCGACAGCAGCTGTTCCAATATCGGACTCGTCCAGCAGCCGGCGGCGCGCCAGCCGCCGCAGGGCCTTCGCGCTGCGCTCGCGCAGGGACGGATCCCGCCCGCCACGCACGATCTGGAACATCTGGGCGCAGAACTCGATCTCGCGGATGCCGCCGCGACCCAGCTTCACGTCGAAGCCGGCGTTATCGCTGCGGGCGCGCCGGCTCTCGGTCTTGCCGGCCTCGGTGCGGATCATGTCGTGCAGCTTGGCCAGCGCAGTGAACGCCGGAAAATCCAGGTAGGGGCGGAACACGAAGGGCACCACCTGCTGCATCAGCTGCTGTTCGTCGCCGCGTGTGCTGTCGAAGGGGGCCAGGCCCGTGTGGGCAATCACCCGACCCTTGAGCCAGGCAAAGCGCTCCCATTCGCGCCCCTGCTCGTGGAAATAGCTGCCCAGGGCGGGCAGGGTGGCGATCAGCGGGGCCCACGTCGCCGTAGGGGCGCAGCCGGGTGTCCACGCGAAAGACGAAGCCGTCGGCCGTGACATTGGAGAGCAGCTGGCTCAGCTGGCGGGCAATGCGCTCCAGGTAGCGCGGTTCTTCGCCCGCGTCGCGCGCTACGTAGATCAGGTCGATGTCGGACGAGACGTTCAGCCTCGCCGCCGCCCAGCTTGCCCATGCCCACCACCAGCATGTCCTGTGGACGGCCCCGGCTGTCCAGCAGGGTGCGGCCCTGCTCCTGCAACTCGGTGGCGGCCACCTGCAGGGCATGGCGCACGGAGACCTCGGCCCAGTGGGTGATGGCGCCCAGCACTTCTTCCAGCGGGGCCTCGCCGCGCACGTCGCGCTCGGATGAGGGCCATCATCAGCAGGTTGCGGAAGCGCCGCAGGGCGACTTCGGGGGCTGGGCCCAGCATCTGGTGGCGCACCCAGGCCTCGTCGATGGCCACGGGGGTGAGCGGGATGCCGATGAGGGCATCCAGGCTGGCAAGGCCGCCTTCGGTGCGGGTGCCGATGGCCTGCAGGTTGCGGCGGAAGAAGGCGCGTGGGGTTCAGCGGCGTAGGTGGTCATGGTGGGGCTGCGCTTCACTCGTCACTTCGTGAGAGCGCGGCGCTGGCGGAACTCCCTTCGGCTTTGCTGCGCTGGCGCGCAGAAGGCGCCGAAAAGGGGGCATCCGCCCAGCGCCGGCTTGTGCCTGCCGACAGGGAGAGGGCCGGCCGGTGCCTGGCGAGGGGCTGGGGTGAAGCGTAGCATCGCATGGGGTGGTGGGGGAGATGGGGGCGCGTGTGCCGCCGGCTTTTTGCTTGCGGGGCTGCGTGAGGCGTGGCACCAAAGGGCGTGGTGGGGGAAGTGGGTGGCGCCCGCCGCAGGTTAGTGCCTTGCGGGGGCGTTGCATCCGTGAGGGGAAGGAGCGGCGCCTGCGGGAGAAGCGTGCTTCCCTCACAGGCGCCGGGTGGGGCTTTTTCTGGTCAGATCAGGCGGGGGCGCTGGTCAGATCAGTGCCACGGACGGGTGCAGCGGATCATCCACCAGCGGGCTGATGCCCCGCCAAACGGACAGGGGGCTGGTACCGGTGGTGTGCGCATCGGCGTGAACCGGGGTTCCGGTGCTGGCCTGTGCGCCGGTGCTGGTGTGGGCCGGTGTGCCTGCGGCGTTCGACAGATCGTGCAGGGCCAGTGTGTCGGGCGTGGTCGATGCATCCTGGGTGTCCGGCGCGTCCTGGATGTGCTGCGTGCCCAGGGACTTTCCGCTGGTCGTGGACGGGCTGCGCAGGCCCACCTTTTCGTGCCATTCTTCCCAGGTGCCAGTGGTGTCGTTGCGGCTGCGTTCCTCGAAGCCCCAGTCGAACCATTTGCCGCCCTTGACGGTGTCGCTGGGCTGGCTGGCGTCATCGGCCTTCGGTTCCAGTTCGGCCATCCAGAACTTGCCGCCGTTGTTTTTGGTCGAATCCCAGGCCAGACGCTGCAGTTCGCGGTTGGTCAGTACATCGCCCTCGTGCACATAACGGAAGCCATCGGTGCCACTTTCGCTGTACAGCCGCAGCGGGGAGCGGTAATCGCTGTACTCCACGATGAAGCCCTTGGTGCCGGAGCCCTGCTCCACCACCGTACCAGCGGCAGCCCCCAGCTTGCTGGTGTACAGGTAGCCGGACAGGTCGGTATCGTCTGGGCCCTTGCTTGCATTATCGTGAATGCCGAATTTTTATCGGTGACCTGTTTCGCAGCCAGTCCAGTTCCTGCTGGCTGTCGATGGTCAGCAGCGTGGCACCGCGCTCCGCCGCTTCGGCTTCGGCCTGTTCCCGGGTGAGCCCTCCGTGCAGAATGATCTCGTAGGCCCGGTCATTGCCGTCCTGGCTGATGGACTTGTCCATCACGATCCGGGTCTGGCCACCGTTTTCCCAGGCATTGATGTCGCCCATCCTGAAGAAGCGCAGCGTTTCCGGTGCCGGGCCGTAGGCATTGGGGGTCAGCCAGGTGGTGGCGTCGGTGATCACGTTGGCGATCGTTTTGCCGCCGTCCTTCGAGTAGCCGTCACGGCGTCTTCGTTGATGTCGATGCGGTGGGTGATGTTGTTGCCGTCATCGCCCAGGAAGGCCTCTCCGCGGGCATCCAGCGGCTCGAAGGTGATCGAGCCGCCATCCCCGGAGAAATTGCAAGAAAACGAGCCCCTATGATCGCAAATCCTGCAATTTCTGCAGGGTGGTTCCCGGGGTCAGACACTGGGTATCAGGGGTGAGACGGGTTGTTCAGGACCGACTGTTTAGGATATTCATCATCCATATTTGTCCGATTGGACGCCATTGTTCACGGCATGAATGGTCGGTTGGGGCTGCACTGTGTCATTTGTCATTAGATACGTAACAAAATGGCTGTGTCCATGCCTGTGCCCAGTGAACATGAACGATGGGGTTGCCCGGATGAGGCCCGGCCACCATCGCAGGCAGCCTGGCCAACGCAGCGCCAGCCGGGTCACGTCCGGCGAGAGGACGAATGAGTCCCAGGATGCAGTGGTATCGCGCCCCTGCACGCCCAAAGGGGCGCGAACCATGGCACAACTCGGGCAGCCGGGCCGACGCCCGCTCAGATCAGTGCCAGCGATGCATGCTGCAGATCATCCAGCAGCGCGCTGGTGCCTTTCCAGAGGTTCAGCTGGCTGGCGTCCACGGCCGCGTGCGTGTCGGCATCGGCCTGTGTCGTGGCGGAGGGCGCTTCTTGGCTGGTGGCGCTCACGCTGCGCACACCCAGCCTGTTGTGCACTTCTTCCCACGTACCGTAGGTGCCCAGGCGGTCGCGTTCCTCGAAGCCCCAACCAATCCATTCACCCGTGGTTTTGTCACTGGCTTTGGTGGGATCATCGGCCTGCGGCTCCAGTTCGACCAGCCAGATCTTGCCGCCGTTGTTCTGGTGCGAGTCCCAGGTCAGCCGTTGCATGTCGTGGTTGGACAGGACATCGCCCGTGTGCAGATACTCGAACTTTCCGGAATCGGTGGCGCTGTGCAGGCGCAGCGGGGACTTGTAATCGTTGTATTCGATGATGAAGCCCTTCGCGTTGCTGCCCTGGGCCTCCGGCGTGCCGTCGGCCGTGCCCAGCCTGCTGGTGTACACGTAGCCAGACAGGTCGGTGTCGTCCGTACCCTTGTCGGGTTCGTTGTGAATGCCGAACCTGCCATCGGTGACCTGTTTTTGCAGCCAGTCCAGCTCCTGCTGGCTGTCGATGGTCAGCAGTTTGGCGCCCCGGGCCGCGGCCTGTGCCTGGGCTTCTTCCAGTGTCAGGCCGGCGTGGCGAATGATTTCGTACGCGGCTTCCTTTGCCGTCCGGGCTGGTGGCGGCGTCCATCACGATGCGCGTCTGGCCACCGCTCTCCCAGGCCCTGATGTCACCCAGCCGGAAAAAGCGCAGGGTTTCCGGTGCCGGGCCATAGGCGTTGGGCGTCAGCCAGGTGATGGAATCATTGGCCACGTTGTTGGCCACGTAATCCTCACTGTCACGCGTGTGACCGGCCACGGCATCTTCATCGATCTGCACGCGGTGTGCCAGGTGTTGGCCCGTTGCGTTGGGGAAGGGGCTCTCCTGGGCGTCCAGTGCCTCGAAAATGAACCAGCCGCCATCGCTCTTGCTGGCATCCCACACCAGGCGGGAAAAATCGGCAGCCTGGATGACATTGTGACCATCCCCGGCCGTCACCGGCGTCAGCGAGCCATCGTCGTTTTTCAGGAACAGCGGCGTTTGGGCGCCGTCCTGCGGGTGCGGCGCCGTCAGTTCGTCGATGCGGATGGCCGACGGGGCGCGGGTGGCGTCGCTGCCGATGATGGTGCTCAGGTGGTCACCAGGTTCACCATTTTCTGGAAGCCGGCCTGATCGGGTCGATATCCTGGGCATAGACCGGTGGCAGTGGCTGCTCGAAAATCGTCACCTGCTGCGTCGTGCCGTACGCAACGCCGTCGGCATCCACGGGCGTGAAGGCGAGTCTGCCGCCGTCGCTGCCGTGGGCATCCCAGCGCAGTTTGCCGAAATCATCGGCAGAAACCGTTGTCCTTCGCTGACAAGGGTGGCTTCCTTGGGGCCATCCCCGTCCGGGTCCAGCAGCAGGGCAGGGTGCCCTGTTCCGACACCGAACCATCGGCGTTCGTGGCCTGGATTTTGTCGATGCGCACGGCGGCCGGTTTCAGGGTGTCGTTGTCGCCGGTAAACAGCTGCGCCTTCAGGGGCGTGACCTCGTCATGCCCGACGTGGACGACCGGCGTGGCGCTGTAGGCGGGTACGGCCGGCGACTCGTGCACGGTGATTTTTGCGGTGCGGCACCCTCGATGGGGTTCCCCTCCCATCGAGGGCCGTGAAGGTGAAGGAGCCTCCCGCGTTGTGTGCACTCGTCCCACGCCAGTTCGGAAAGCTGGCTGGGCGAAATGACGGTACCGGCCTGCACGGGGATGCGCTGCGGCGTGCCCGATGCGTCGGTCACCACACGATACAGCGTGCCATGGTCTGTGTCCTGACTGGCCGCATCGGTGCGGTCGATGCGGATGCCACCGGCCGGTGCCTTGCCGGCATCGCTGCCCGCCAGCAGGGCAGACGGCAGGGAGAGCGTCTGGTCGTGTGCCACGGTCAGCGTCCGGGTCTGTGCGTCGGCGTCATAGACCGGCGGTTCCGGGGACTCGTAGATGGGCACGATCTGCGGCGTGGCGTTGCTGACCGGTACACCGCGTGCGTTGCTGGCCACGAACTGGAATTCGCCGCCGGTGTTGCCTTCGGTGTTCCAGTACACACGGTCGAAATCGGCCCGGGCGATCACATCGCCTTCCTTCAGCAGTCTGGGTTCCGAACCATCGGTGCCACGCAGCCACAGGCCACCCTGAGCGCTGTCCTGGCTGCTGCCGTTGAGGGACACGCGCTGCAGCACCACATACTCGGGTGACACGTCGGCGTTGCCCGTGCCCGCACCGTGGTTGCCGCTTCCACTGTTTCCATTGCCGCTGGCACCGCTGCCGGCGTCACCATTGCCTGCAGGATTGCCGTTGTCACCGCTGCCGTTTCCGCTGCTGGTGCCGCCGTTGCCTGCATGGCTGCCATTGCCGCCCTGTGCTCCATGGGCACCGCTGCCGTGCAAGAACAGGTCACCCAGCGAGCGCTGGCCGTTGCTGGGAACGGGTTGTGCGTCGAGCGTGACCGCCGGTTTCAGCGAATTCTGGGCGAGGCTGCCCGTGTCGTCCTGGGTCTGGGCGTTTCCCGGGTTCTGGGGGCTTCCCGGATCGATGGAGGGCGTATCGTTGCCGTGACGGCCATTGGCCGAACGGCTGTCCGACGCAGTGCTGTCGCTGCCACCGAATCCACCCAGAGCCACGGCACCGCCCATCAGCAGTGTCTGGGTCAGTGCCGCCGCGCTCGGGGAGATGCCCGTGGCGGCGCCGGCCGTGCCTGCGGCGGCAGCGCCCGAGCCTCCCGTCGTGCTGGCGATACCCGCAGCGCCTGTGGCGCCCATGGCTGCGGCCGCGCCAGTACTGCCGGCCGAACTGGCTGCAGCACCTTCACCGGCCGGAGCGGCCAGCAGGGCGGCACAACTGTCGTCGTCGTCGCGGCCGTCCGCATGCTGGACGGGATTGCCCTGTTTGTCCCTTTCCTCATCCCGGCACGCCCGGTCGTCCTCGTCCTGTCCGTTCCGGCCAGGGCGGCGTGCGCCCGGAAGCCCCTGGCGAACGGCAATGGCATCGTTTGCAGCCAGCAGGCTGCCATGGATGACCGGCGGCATGCCGGCGGGCGAGTCACCGGACAGGCCCGGTTGATGCTGGTGCGAAGCCCCCTTGACCTGGGACGCTTCGCCGGCCGGCATCATGCTGGAGAGACCATGTGACGTGTTGGGATTCATGATGAACAGGGGCTTTGCAGCCATGGTTGTTTATGATGTTCATCATCCCCGCCCCCTTGGCGCAGGGCCAGCAGATCCGGCATGAATGGTCGGCTGGCGCTGCCCTGTGTCAGATTGTGATTTACTGGCTTACCACATGGGGCGTGATGCTGGCCAGCACTTCCGCCAGCGTGTCCCTGGCGCTGGCCATGTCATGATCGAGCTGCAGCCCGGTCCAGAAGCCGTCGGACAGGCCGAAAAAGCGGGACAGCCGCAGGCCCGTGGCCAGCTTCAGACCAGTGCCGGATGCTGCGCCGGATCATCCAGCGGGCTGGTGCCGTGCCAGATGTTCAGCGAGCTGGGTGCTGATCCGGGATCAGCCGTGCCAGGGGGTGAGCGGGATGCCGATGAGGGCATCCAGGCTGGAGAGGCCGCCTTCGGTGCGGGTGCCGATGGCCTGCAGGTTGCGGCGGAAGAAGGCGCTGTGGCGGTCGGCGGCGTAGTTTGTCGCGGTGCTGCGGGCGGGGATGGTCGAAAACCGGCTGATGCAGAGCAGGGGCTTCATCGGGGATGAAGACCATGGCTCGGTAGAGGTTTTCCGGCGCAGGGTACTCCCTTTCGGCTTTACGGAGCAAGCTCCGAAGGCGCCGAAAGGGAGTACCCCACACCGTGAGCCTGTGCCTTCGCGGGGAAAGGGCTGCATGGGTAGCGGCCTGCCGGGCACGCCGTGAGAGGCTGTCCTCGCTGGCGCTCGTCTCTGCCGGACTTTGCAAGCGTAGCACTACGAGGAGGCCGGGGACATACCCGTACCGGGGCGAGGGGATGCAGGGTGGGTGTTACCCTTTGCGCGGACATGAGAATCTGGAGTCGGGAGCGTGATTCGATCGATCGAGGGGCTGCGTGGCGTGGCTGCGCTGATGGTGGTGTTCTTTCATGCCTTTGTGCTGGCGCGCTGGGGTGGGGCGCCGGCGCAATGGGGGCTGGTGCAGAATGCCTGGCTGTTCGTCGATCTGTTCTTCGTGATCAGCGGGGCCATCATGGCCATGGTGTATGGCCAGCGGCTGCAGGATGGCAGGCAGGTGCGGGCGTTCTTCATCAAGCGCTTCTTCCGGCTGTATCCGCTGCATCTGGTCACGACGCTCACGGCCATCGGGGCGGTGATCGTGGTGCAGGGTGCCAAGTGGGCGGCGGCGCAGGCGGGCGTCCAGCTGGGGGCGAGCAGCCCTTTGCGGTGGAGTTCTTCAAGCTGTCGTATTTCCTGCTGGAGCTGGTGATGCTGCAGGGCGTGGGCCTCATGACCGAGGCTCTGCACAACTACCCGTCATGGTCGCTGTCGGTGGAGTTCTGGCTGTATCTGGCCTTTGCGGTGCTGTTCTTCTCGTACGCAGCACCCGGGCGCAGGTCTGGGCGAGCGTGGCCATCGTGGTGCTGTGCCTGGATCATTTCCTGCGGGTGTTCTCGGGGCTCAGGGCCGCAGGTGCTGGCGCCGGATGTCCATGGCATGCCGCGCGGGCTGCTCAGCTTCTTCATCGGCGTGCTGGTCTGGCATGGCTGGCAGGCGGTGCAGCCCCGTCTGCGCAACCTGTCGTCACCCGTGCTGGGCGCGTGTCAGCTGGTGCTGGCCGTGCTGTCGCTGGCGCTCATCGACATGCGTGCGGATCTGGGGGCCTGGGTGTATGCCATTCCCTTCGTGTTCGGCCTGTGGGTGTGGTCGCTGTTGCCGGATCGGGGCGTGGTGGCGGCCTTCCTGCAGACGCGGGCCACTGCAGTGGCTGGGCGTGCACAGCTATTCCATCTATCTGGTGCACGTCACGGTGCTCACCTTCTTCGACTGGCTGGCCGCAAGTTCGGTGAGCCGCTGAAGTACGCCGTGGTGGCCGTGTTCGTGCTGGCCGTGCTGCTGGCGGCACGCTGCACCTACCGCTGGATTGAAGTGCCGTGGCGGGACTACGGCAAGCGGCTGGTGGGGCGGGGGTAGGCTGCGGCGGGGGCTCAGGTGGAGATGGGGGTGATGTCGGCCAGCGTGGCTGCCAGGGTGTCCTGGCCATTTCCATTTCATGGTCGAGTTGTAGTCCGGTCCAGAAGCCGTCTGACGTGCCGAAGAAACGCGAAAGCCGAAGGCCGGTATCGACGCTGATGCCGCGTGTGCCCGCCACGATCTCGCCGATGCGGCGCTGAGGGACGTGGATTTCCTCGAAGCCGATACTGGCTGATGCCCATGGGCTTGAGAAACTCTTCCTGGAGAATTTCGCCGGGGTGAGGATAAGGAACCGTACGCATGCGGAAGCCTCTCAGTGATAGTCGGTGATCTCGACGGCAATGGCGTCCGTGCCCAGCCACGAGAAGCAGATGCGCCATTGATCGTTGATGCGGATGCTGTACTGGCCGTGGCGATCTCCCTTGAGGAGTTCCAGCCGGTTGCCAGGCGGAATGCGCAGGTCGTCAAGCCTGCCGGCCCTGTGCAGCATGGCCAGCTTGCGCATGGCAACCTTTTCTATGCTGACCCATCGGGCCACCCGGTGGCCGGCAAACAGGGCTTGGGTATCGCTGCATCTGAATGATTGAATGGCCATCCCGTCATGCTAACGATCATCGATAGTATCGTCAAGCGTTAGCATGAGCCGCGGCAAGCGGCTGGCGGGGCGGGGGTAGGCTGCGGCGGGGGCGTTTCCGTGCCCCGCCGGGTGCTGGGCGTGCCGTCAGGCCAGCGGCGGATGCTGGCCCAGCGGGTCGTGCAGCAGCGGATCGGTGCCGTGCCAGAGGTTGCCCAGGGTGGACGGCAGCGCCCTGGTGGCCGTGTCGCTTCCGGCTGAGGGCGTGCTGGCAGCAGCTCTGCGGCGTCCAGCGTGTCGGCGGCCTCCCGGTGGCCCGACGTGGCTGCCGCGCGGCCGGAGATGGCGGGCTTGCTGAACGTCGTGTTGCCGTCTTCGGCCTCGGCGATGGTGATGGTGAAGCGCTCGTTGCCGGGGTCGTTGGGGTTGCTCGCCGCATGGCCCTGCTTCGTGAGGTTGCCGGGGGCTGCGGGATCCTGGCTGCTGCCGTCACCTGCGAGTACGCGCTGCCCCTGCACCTCCACCAGCGTGATGACACCACCGTGGTTCAGGCGACTGTCCCAGCCCAGATGGGCCTGGTTCAGTTCCGAGCCGACGATGATCTGCCCTTCCTCGACCTGGCCGGAGAAGTCGGGGTCATGCGCACTGTCCAGCTTCAGCGGGTGATGGTAGTTGTCGTACTCGATGATGAAGCCCTTGGCGCCACTGCCGGCGTCGTGGTCTGCGTTGCCCTGATTGACGTAGTGATAGCGGGTCGAGATATCGGTGCCGCTGTTGAACAGGTTGTTTTCGATGAACTGCTGCTCCGACGCATCGTCGATGGACAGCAGCTTGCCGCCCATGGCCTGGGCGCGCTGTCGCGCATCCGCCAGGCTGATGCCGTCCGCCTGGATGATCTCGTAGGCGGTCGGTCCTGACTGCCCTCCGTCGGGCAGGGGGCGTCCGGCCAGATCCCAGTTCATCACGCGTTTGGCACCAGGCGACTCATAGGCCCTCGATGCTCAGGATCTTGAAGAACCTGCCGTCCAGGCTGGTGTCCGGACTGTTGCTGGTGAGGGCGCTCTTGTCCAGACCGGTGATGGTGTTTGCAGCCACGATGGGCTTGGTGGGCGTGCCTGCCGCCTGCGGCTGCTCGTCGATGGTGATGGTGCGAACCACGTCCTGGCCGCTGTCGTCCACGAACGGACGGCCGTTCTTGTCCAGCGGCTTGAAGGTGAATCGGCCACCATCGGTCTTGCTGGCGTCCCAGGTCAGCCGGGCGAACTCTGCGGCATCGATGGTCTGGCCTTCGGTGATCTGACGGGCGCCGGAGCCATCGGTACCGTTGGCCAGTTGCAGCGGCGAGTGCGCGGTGTCGCGGTCGTTGGGCTGTTCGATGCGGGTGATCTCGATCCGGGCGGGGGCACGGCTGGTATCGGTGCCCTGGATCTCGTTCAGGTGATTCTTGCCGATCTCCAGTACCTGCTGGAATGCGGCGCGCAGCGTTGAGGCATTCTGAGCATAGGCCGGTCCCTGCGCACCTTCTTCAATGCTGATGGTGCGTGAAAAGTTGAGGGTGCTGCCAGGCTCTGTATCATTGGTGGTCAGGATATGGTTCCCGTCCGCATCAATCAGGGAGAAGGTGAACGAGCCGCCCGAGTTGCTGTCCGAGCGCCAAACCAGCTTGTCCAGGTCATCGAGCGGGATATGGCTGCCTTCGGTTACAGGTTCGAGGTTGCCGCGACCACGGTCGATGGCCAGGGCGGGCGTGTTGGGGTCGGTGTCGTCGGTCTCGCGGATTTTGACGATATTGACACTGCTGGGTTCCCGAGAGGGGTCGGTGCCGGCCAGAGTGATCTGTCCAGTGTCACAGGACGGTTGTAGGGGGTAAAGACACTGGGCGAGTCCGAGGTGTAGATGGGGGCTGCCGGCGCCTCGATGACGGAGATTTCCTGTTCTGCGGAACCGGCGATTTCGATACCGTCCTTGTCCAGTGCCACGAACTTGAATCTGCCGCCCTCGTTGTGGGCCGTGTCCCAGCGGATCTTGTTGTAGTCGCCGAAATTGCACCACGCTGCCGACGGAAAGCGGGGTGCGGTTGGCGCCATCCCAGCTGTAGAGGGGCGCGTGTTCGGTCCCGGACGGATTATTTTTCCTCGATGTTGGTGATGCGGATGGCGGCAGGGCGGCGGTCTGCAGGCGTATCGTGGCCGCTGTAGGCCATGCCGTTGATAGCCTGGGCCGAGCCGTCATGGGCCGCATAGAGCCTTTGCGAGACCTCGCTGGTCGTATCCCAGACGGGAGGCAGGGGGATTCGTGAACAGTGACGGTACGCGGTGCGCTACCCTCAATGACATGCCGTTCGGCGTCGTGCGCCGTGAAGGTGAAGGTGCCTCCGTCGTTGGTCGCGGCGTCCCAGTACACCTTGCTGAAATCCTCGGCGCTGATGGAGTCGCCCACCTTCACCGCTTCCTTGACACCGCCTTCGCGCTGGATGTAGAGCGCTGCGGTGCCCACGCCATTTTCTGCGGTGATCTGGTTGATGGTGACGAATGCCGGCTTGCGGGACGGATCATTGCCTTCGAAGAGGCTGGCATCGAGGTGGCGTGCCTGATCATGTGCCACCACCTGCAGCGTCTTGCCGGAATAGTCCGGGGTCAGCGGCGATTCGTGCACCGTGATGGTCTGTGCATCCGCCCCCTGAATGGGCTTCTGGTTGGCATCCAGCGCCACGAAGCGGAAGCTGCCGCCATCGTTATGGGCGCTGTTCCAGCTGAGTTTCCCAAAGTCTGCCGCGCTGATGACATCGCCTTCCTTCACGGCCGTGGGGGCGTCAGGGGACCGTGCCGTCGGCATCCCGTTGCAGGGCGGGGCCCGTACCGGCGTCATCCTTGGCGGTGATGCTCTCAATGCGGATGAAAGCGGGGGCCTTGCCTGCCGTGTTGCCGGCAAACAGTTCCTGGCCGAGGGTGCGCGTCTGGTCGTGCGCGACCGTCAGCGGATTACGCACGCTGGGGTAGTCCGGCGCAGCCGAGATTCATAGACGCTGATGGTCTGCGGCTGAACGCCATCAAAGGGTTGTCCGTTGGCGTCCAGTGCCACGAAGCGGAAGCTGCCGCCCTCGTTGCCTACGGTGTTCCAGATCAGCTTGCCGAAGTTCTCGGCCGTGATGGTCTGGCCGACGGTGATGGGCGTGGGCGTACCGTCACCCCTGCAGCTGCAGGGATGGGCTTGCTCCATCATGGCTGTTGGGCGTGATGGCTTCGATGCGGATGGCGGCCGGCGCATGGCCGCGGCTCGTACCCGTAAACGTGGCTTCCGGTAGCGTGGCCGTCTGCTCGTGAGCCACGGCGTGGACAACCGGCTCAGCTGTAGTCCGGCTCGGCTAAGGATTCGAGGACCGTGACGGTCTGTACAGTGGCGCCCAGAATGGGCTTCTGGTTGGCGTCCAGGGGCATGAAGCTGAAGCTGCCGCCATCGTTGTGGGCGCTGTTCCAGCTCAGCTTCCCAAAAGTCTTCAGCGCTGATGACATCGCCTTCTTTCACGGCTGTGGGGATGTCGGGGCCATTGCCGTCAGCATCCCGTTGCAGGGCGGGGCCTGTGCCGGCGTCATCCTTGGCGTTGATCTTCTCGATGCGGATGAAAGCAGGTGCCTTGTCGGCAGCGCCTCCGGAAAGCACGTTGCTGGCGAATGGCAATGTCTGGTCATGCGCCACGTTCAGCGGATCCCGTGTGGCTGGGTAGTTCGGCACGGCGGGCGATTCATAGATGTTGACGGTCTGGGCCTGGACACCGGCATAGGGCTGGTGATTGCTGTCCAGCGCCACGAAGCGGAAGCTGCCACCGTCGTTGTTGGCGCTGTTCCAGACCAGGCGGCCGAAATCTGCGGCGGCAATTACCTGGTTCTCGACAACGGGGGTCAGTGAGCCATCGTCGGCACGCAGTTGCAATGCATCCGATCCGGCGTGGGCTCCCTTGGCTTGAATGCCTTCGATACGGACATAGGCCGGGGCATGGTCGGCATCCTTGCCGCTGAAGGTGCTGGCGCGAATCTCCACCGTCTCGTTGTGCCGGGCCGCGCGGGTGACGGGGGTGTCGTCGTAGCTGGGCACGGTGGGGCGCGGTGTGGGGGCCGGTTCAGGAACAGGCTGTGGGGCCGGCGCGGGCGAGGGCTGCGGTGCCGAGTTGTGTTCTGGCGCAGGTGCGGGCTCAGGTATCGGGGCCGGCGTGGGAGCTGCTTCGGGGGCTGGCGCGGGCTCGGGTGCCGGCTGGGGGCAGGGGAGGGCTTGAGGTTCTGGGCAAGTTCGTTGGCGTGCCGGTTTGCCTGGCTGATGGGGGCCTTCCCCACGGGCTGCGGCAGCGGTCAGAACGCCCAGCGTAGCAGCACCGCCGGCCAGTGCCAGCGGGCTGAAGGCCGCCGCTGCGGGCGTGACGGCCATACCGGAAGCGGCTGGAACAGCCGCCTGGGCAGCCACCTGTGCGCCCTGTGCTGCACCTTCGATGGCGACTGCGCCTGTTGCTTCACCGGTGGCACCGACCGTGCCCAGCGTGGCGGTGGCATCGGTTGCTGCGGCTTCGGCAGCCACGCCGGCGGTACCGCCTGTAGGCAGCCAGGCCGCACGGTCGTCGTCATCGTCCTCAACCGCCTCCTGATAATCGCCCACGGGGCCGTGTTCGCGCTCCAGGGCCGCCATCAGGGCGTCATCTGCCGGATTTGCATTTCCGCTGGATGGTGCTGCGACCTGGGGCCTGGCACCGGCTGCGGAGGCAGGCGTCGGTTGGACATGCTGCTGGGCCGACGTGTTTTGCAGGGACATTGGAGGGGTGCAAGGTGTTCATGGTGCAGGCCAACCAGAGAGTGAGTTGAGAAATGCTCGTGCCTGAATCTTGGCCTTCACCGTATGAAACCGGCAGGATCAGTGCATGGACGGCTTCCGGAGGCCGCCGGGTGTGCGGCGAATGTGGGGTTTTGCCGGAAACCGGATGTGGTTTCTGGCAGGCAGTTGAAGAGTGCAGAAGAGCGGTGTGCCAATGTCGGCGCACAAAAAGCGAAGGGCGCCGCTTCCTGGCGGGAAGCGGCCCTGGAGGCCGGTGCAGCCCGGTGTTGCAGCTGCACGGGAAGGTCCCGTCGTGCCGGCGGACCGGCGGGGCCGTCACCCGATGCTGCCGGGTGACGGTGACGGGCCTTCAGGCTGCCATCAGATCAGCGGGGTGATCTGATTGTGCAGGTCGTCCAGCAGGTTGCTGCTGGGCTCGGCCGGGCGTGGGCGGCCATCGACTTCAGATGGGCGCCAGCACCTGCGGGGTTGAGGACATCAGCAGTGCCCAGCGCCTGCGCTTCATTAGCAGGCGCCTCGGTTACCTTGATTTCTGCCATTCACCGATTTCCTTCTTGTCACCGTCCAGCGGCCGGAAGCGAATGGTGCCGCCGTTGTTGTAAGTAGCGTCCCACTGCACCTTGTTCATTTCACCAATGGAGATCACCGCATCGTGGCCCACGTCCTTGCCGGAGTCGGCGCCTCCTCAAGCTTCAGGAAGCTACGATCAGAGCCGGTCGGTTCGTTTTCCGTGGAATCCTTTGATCCAGACGTACAGCGGGGGGCGCCGGTTCCTTTGAAAACAGCCTCAGGAATCATCTTCGTGCCATCGTGATTCTCGACATGCACCGTCTTGGGAGACGTGCTGTAATCCAGCTCACCAGTAGCCTCATGCACCTTGATTTCCTTGGGCTCTGCGCCAGGGATCTCCTCATGCGCAGCGGTCACCGGCTTGAACAGGATACGGTACGTGCCCGCGTTGTTCTCATCGGCCCGGGCATCCCACTGCACTTTGTCGAAGTTCGCCTTGTCCAGGTACGATTCATCGATCAGGGACGTTTTCTGGCCACCTTCCGGAGTGTAGGGTCAGCACATTGGCGTCCGTCCGGTCTTCTGTGACAGGGCCGCGTACCGTCAGGATTTGAACGGCATCAGCGTCACCAAAGATGGACTTGTCCAGCGTCAGCGGAGCAGCGTCACGACCGACCTCGACAGTCTTGGGCTCAGCCACTTCCTTGACGTCAACCGTCTTCTCGGTTGCACCTTCGATGGCATCACCATTGGCCTGAACAGGCGTGAACTTGAAGGAGCCGCCATCGCCCTTGGTTGAGTCCCACGTCAACTTGTCGAAGTCTCTGGACTTGATGAGATCACCCCTGCGACCGGCGCGCCGCCTTTCTTGAGGGTGTCAGGGTCAGTCCGCTGATCTTGACTGCTGCAGGTGAACTACCTTCCGAATCTTGGAAGACCTGGGAAGCAATGTCGGCCTTCGTCACATCGTGGCCAACATAGGCCACTTTTTGGGGGGCCGGGGCGGGTGCCTCGTTGATGGTGATGGTCTGCTCGGCACCGCCTTGCGCCAGTGCGTCACCGTTGGCCTGGACCGGCGTGAACTTGAAGGTGCCGCCTTCGCCTTTGAAGCGTCCCAGGTCACCTTTGTCGAAGTTCTCGGCAGCGATCTTGTCGCCGGGGTTGATGGCAACACCGTTGACCTTGAGCGTGCCTGCGGCAAAGCCAGTGGCCTTGACAGCCTCGGGCTTGTTGGCCGGGTTCGTGCCTTCGAAGACTTCCTTGGCAATCTTGGCGTCGGTCGCGTCGTGAGCGACATCAACGGTCTTGTTGGCGTCGTACGTCGGAGCGGGCTGGCCTGAACCGGGGCAGAGGCTTCGTTGATGGTGATGGTCTGCTCGGCACCGCCTTGCGCCAGTGCGTCACCGTTGGCCTGAACCGGCGTGAACTTGAAGGTGCCGCCTTCGCCCTTGGAAGCGTCCCAGGTCACCTTGTCGAAGTTCTCGGCAGCGATCTTGTCGCCAGGGTTGATGGCTGGCCGTTGACCTTCAGCGTGCCTGCGGCAAAGCCAGTGGCCTCGACAGCCTCGGGCTTGTTGGCCGGGTTCGTGCCTTCGAAGACTTCCTTGGCAATCTTGGCGTCGGTCGCGTCGTGAGCGACATCAACGGTCTTGTTGGCGTCGTACGTCGGAGCGGGCTTGGCCTGAACCGGGGCAGAGGCTTCGTTGATGGTGATGGTCTGCTCGGCACCGCCTTTCGCCAGTGCGTCGCCGTTGGCCTGAACCGGCGTGAACTTGAAGGAACCACCTTCGCCCTTGGAAGCGTCCCAGGTCACCTTGTCGAAGTTCTCGGCAGTGATCTTGTCGCCAGGGTTGATGGCTTGGCCGTCGACCTTGAGCGTGCCTGCGGCAAAGCCAGTGACCTTGACAGCCTCGGGCTTGTTGGCCGGGTTCGTGCCTTCGAAGACCTCCTTGGCAATCTTGGCGTCGGTCGCGTCATGAGCGACGCTGACAGACTTGTTGGGCTCGTAGGAGGGGGCAGCCTTGACCGGAGGCTGAGCTGGCTGGTTGACGGTGCCGCCCGTCTGACCCTCGGGAGTACCAACGGGTTTGCTGGGGGAGTGGTCTCGGACGGGGACTTGGAACCACCATCCTGAGTATCGGGACCGCTACCCTGGACAGGGTTACCGCCAGCCGGGTTATCGGAACCGCTGGGCTTGCCACCAGTCGTGCTGTTTTGCGGGGTGTCGGCTTTGTGCTCGCCGCCATCCGTGCCATGCTCGCCACCTTCGGCGGATCGCCAGCCTTGTTGCCACCCTTGTCAGCTTGCTGCTCGCCTTTCTTACCGTCGTCAGCGGCCGGGCCTTTATGCTCCTGAGCCTCGGGCGTGCCGGCACCACCCTGCTGCGGGTTATGAGCCGGGTTGGAGGCCGGGGCCGTCAGGTGCGTGACGGCGGGCGATTCGGTCACGGTCAGGGTCTTCTGCTCGGCACCTTCCACGTTGGCGGCATTGGCTTCGCCACTCTGCACGGCCACGTAGGTGATCTTGCCACCCATGTTGTGGTCGCCGTTCCAGACCAGCTTGCCGAAGTCGTCCTTGTTGATGATTGTGCCGTTTTCGACCGGCTTGCCGTTCAGCGTCATCGGGGCCTCGTAGTTCTCGATCTCGATGACGAAGCGGCTCAGCTTCTCGCCGGTGAAGTCGTAGGCCTTGTAGCCCTTGGGCAGGTCGGTGCCATTGCCGTTGTGGATGATGGCGTCAGCGTTGGCGACGGCACCTGCGTGGTGCTGTCCTTGCCCAGCCAGGCACCGTTGTTTTTCAGCTGGCCGTTGAGGACTTCCTGTTGTGCAGCCTTGGCACTGTCACCCTGAGCTTCAGCAACGCTTTCATCGCTGTCATATTCGCCCAGCGTGCCGAACAGTTTCTCGCCAATGAACTTGGCTTCGTCGGCGCTGTCGATGCTCAGCAGCTTGCCGCCGCGTGCCTTGGCCATTTCTTCGGCCTGAGCGCGGGTGATGGGCTCTTTGGTGCTGATGACCTCGTAGGCGGTGGTGGACTCGGTCTTGACCGGATCAGCAGCATCCGGAGCCTTGGCGGTAGTCTCGACCGTACGGTAGATGCGTGCGTTAGCATCACCTTCGGACGTGTCGACGTTGACGATCTTGATGAACTCGACGTTCTTGCCTTCGCCGGCGGCCTTCTCGAATGCGGAGGCGACGTTGGCTAGCTTGGTCTCGCCGGTGGCGGCGACCTGCGAGCCCTCAGCCGTACCTTGAGTCGTGGCCGGCAGTTCCGGCTTGGCAGGCTGCTGGTTGCTGTTCTGGTTGTCCTGACCGTTCTGGTCGGCTTGCGGGACGTCGTTGCCAGGCTTGACCGCAGCACCGCCCGGTGCCGGCTGGTCCTGGGCGCCCGGGTTGGCCGGCACGGTCATCGGGTGCTTGACGTCGGCCGATTCGGACAGCGTCATCTTGCCTTCTTTGGCGTTGGCGACGGGCTGGGCATTGGCGTCATTGCTGTCGACAGCCTGATAGGTGATCTGGCCGCCCTTGTTCAGGTCAGCGTTCCAGGCCAGCTTGGCAGCGTCGGCCTTGTTGATGATCTGGCCTTCGACCACGGGCTTTCCGTCCAGCAGCAGCGGCGACTTGTAGCCTTCGTATTCGATGACGAACTTGCTGAGCGTGGTGCCTGCAGCTTCGTAGAGCTTCATGGCGCCATCGCCGTCCGCATTGTTGCCGTTGCGGATGACAGCGTTGGCCTTGGCATCGGCGCCCTCAGTGGCGTTCTTGCCCAGCCAGGCACCGTTGGAAGCCAGCTGGCCATCCAGGACTTTCTGTTGAGCAGCCTTGTCGCTGTCACTTTTTGCCGCTGCTTCGGCAAGGGACTTGTCGCCGTCATACTCACCCAGGGCGCCAAACAGATTCTTGTCCAGCCAGGCCTTTTCTGCGGCACTGTCGACGGACATCAGCTTGCCGCCCAGTTGCTTGGCCATGGCTTCGGCTTCTGCCAGGGTGATGGGCCTGCCGGCGTCGATGACTCATAGGCACGGCTGTTGTCGCTGTCGACGGCACGAGCTTGTGCGTCCTTGGCGTTTTCGGCGCTGAGGATGCGGCTGATCTTGATGAACTCGGCTTCGCCGCCATTGCACTCGGCGGTCTTGAAGAGGTCAGCAAAGTTCGTCAGGTTGGTGACGCCGTCAGCGGCAACCTTCGGTGCTTTCAGCCGTGCCACCTGCCGTGGCGGGCTTGGTGAGGTCCTCGACCGGGGTGGGGTCCACCTTGGGCTGCTCGGCCGGCTTGGCAGGTTCGGCGGGTTTGGCGTCCTGGGCAGGCTGGGTGGCTTCAGCCGGCTTTGGCGTTCTGAGCAGGCTGCTCGACGGCCGGGGTGGCAGGCTTCTGGCTGTCCGGGTTCTGAGCGGCTTGCTGGGTGTTGTTCTGGGCGATCGGCTGGCTGCTGGAGCCACCGCTGCTGCCACCGCCGGCTGCGGCGGCCAGGGCAACAACGCCCACCACGCCGGCACCAATGGCCAGCGGGTTGATGGGCGCGGCGGTACCGGCGGCGCCTGCGGCACCGGCTCGGCGACTGCAGCTTCGCCACTCACGGCGCCCAGCGAGCCTTCGGCAGCAGCGGCTGCGTCGGTGGTGGCCACGCTACCCTCAGCAGCGGTCTCTGCCACCACGGCCTTCCTGGCTTCGTCTTGCTTGGCCTGGGCCTGCTTGTCCAGCTCGGCTTTGTCGGCTGCCTGCTTGGCCATCTTGGCGGCGTCAGCGGCGGGCGCCTGGGCGGCCTGGCGTGCAGCGGCGCTGCCTTGGGTGGGCTGGGGTTTTGTGGTGCGGTTCTGAGTTGCCATATCGATCTATGAACGTTGAAAGTCTCACGATGAACGTCGGCCGCGGCAGTTGCCTGGAAGGTCATGCGACCCGGCCTGGGACAAGCGCGCGAAGTCGGTGAGACAACCGTGGGCCCGTTCAGTTCCGGAAAGGGGGTGGTTGCCAGATGTCACAAGGTGCGCTTTGTCTCATCTTGGCAAGGTCTTGAGGGCACCGCTTGGCTTTGGGTTCGAGCGGTCGATTGGGGCTGCCCGGCGTGAAACAGGGGGTGTCTCGTCCCAGGTCACGCCTGCCGTTCGTGTCCTGGTTTCGTCCGCTCGTTCGCGGGCTTATGGACAGGGCTGGGTGACGGACGAAAGGTCGCCGTCCGTGATCGGGCGGGGAAAAAGAAAAACGGAATGGCCGCACGCACAAGACGACCATTCCGCCAGAGGTCCCTTCCCGCCGAAGGCGCACGACCTTCAGCGGGAAGGTGCTGCCGGGTTGCAACCCATGGATCCGGCAGCATGACGGCAAGATGCGTGCGCGTTGCGCGCCTGCATCAGACCATCGGCACCTCGTGCAGCGGGTCGATCAGGTTCGACACCAGGCTGCTGCTGGGGGCGTAGCTGATGTGGCCGTTGTCTGCAGTCGGCGATGCTTCACCGAAGAGTTCTTCGTGGCCCAGCAGGTCCTTGAGCTGCAGGGGGCAGGGGCCTTCTGACTGGCTGCGGAATGCTGGCCAGCAGCTTCGTCATGCGACTCGTTTTTCAGCTGCGGATCCGAGCCTTCCGGAGCAGAGGCCTGAGATACCTTGCCTTCTCTGCTGCTGCGGGGCAGGGGATTGCGGCGACTGCTCACCGTTCGCCGGCGGGTTGGAGACGGTCTGAGGCTGCTTGCCGCCTTCTTCCTGCGTGCCGGAAGTCTCCCTGAGTCTTCGGGCTGCCTTCCTGCGTGGAGGAAGCGCCCTGCGACTGAGAGTTGCCTTCCTGCACGGCGGGGTCTGCCTGCTTCGTGCCTTCCGGCGCTGCCGGCGGGTCGGAGCATGCTCACCCGACGGTGACTGGCCCTGAACCGGGTCTTGCGTCTGACCCTTAGCCGTGTTTTTCGGTGCCAGAGGTCTGCTCGTGGCTGGAGGGCTGATTCTGGCCCGAGGTCGAATTGCTCTGTTGGGACGAAGAGCTGTTCTCGCCTTCCGTCCGGCTGGCTTCGGCCACACCCGCACCCGCACCCGCACCCGCACCCGCACCCGCACCCGCACCCGCACCCGCGCTCGGGCCGGAGGGCTGCAAGTTGTTTTCAGCCTGCGGGGCGGCTTCGGTGATCTTCACCTCGCGCGACACGGGGTTTGCCGCATCGGCGCCCCTGCACGTTGTTGCCCCTGTTCATCCACCGGCACGAACTTGAAGCGAGGCTTTGCCCTCGAACTGGCTGGCGTCCAGGTAGACACGGTCGAACTCAGCCATGGTGATGACATCGTCCTTGAGACGCTTCGTGCCGCACCGTCGTTGCCGACTTTCAGCACCGGGCCTTCATAGCCGTTTTCGCCATGGATGTAGAGGATGCGCACACCGGCAGGCGTCACGCCATCGGCACCCTTGAAGAGGGCCGCATCCAGGTGATGGTTGGCGTTATGGGCGACGCTCACTTCCTGGCATCGCTGCCGTAGTTGGGCAGGTTGGGCGTCTCATGGACGGTGACGGTCTGCACCGGCGAGCCGGCGATGGCTGCTTGTGATGGTCCAGCGCCTGGAAGGTGAAGGAGCCGCCGTTGTTCTGGGCGGAATCCCAGGCGATGTGCTTGAAGTCCTCGAAGCTGACTTCGCTGCCTTCTTTCAGCGGGGTGTAGGCGTCACGGCCCTTGTTGACGAACAGGGGCGGATTCTGCCGAGTTGGAGTCAGCCGTTTCATTGACTTTCCCTGATGCGGATGAAGGCCGGGGCGTCGTCGGCAACCGTGCCCTTGAAGAGGGCTTCACCCAGGGTCTGCTTGATGTCCTGTCGAACATTGGCGGTATGGGCGTTGCCGTCCGGATACTTGGGTGCAGCGGCGGCTTCGTCGATGGTGATGGTCTGGGCCTGCACCTTGGCAGCGTTGTAGTGGGCGTGGCCTTCTTCGGGGCGAACCGCGATGAAGCGGAATTCACCACCCTTGGAAGTGCTGGCATCCCAGCTCAGCTTCTCGAACTGGTCGGCGGTGATGACCTGATCGGCCTCCACGTTCTGCCCATCCAGTTTCAGCGTGCCCGGCTTGACCTCCAGGATCTTCACGGCACCGGCCGGGTGATCGGCATCGCTGCCCTTGAAGAGGGCGGCATCGAGCTTGACGGTCGCATCGTGGGCCACCTTGACAGGGGTGCTGAGCCTGGTACTGGGGCAGGTGTTCGGCCGGTTGCGGGTCGGCCTTGTGCTCAGTGTCACCCTTGTGCTCGGTGCCACCCTCATGGGCGTCCTTGACCGGCTTGCCATGCTCGCCTTCTGCCGGCTGCTGGGCTTTGCCGCTGTCCCCGGCGGACGGTTGCTTATCGCTGCCCTGGGCAGGCTGCGCCGGAGCCGTGGGCTGCTTCACCTCGGGCGATTCGGTGATGGAGATGTTGTGCGACTGGGTGTTGGGCAGCGGCTTGGCCGCTTTGGGGTCATCGCTGTCCACGGGCTGGAAGCGGATGGCGCCGGACTGGCTGTAGGTGGAGTTCCAGACCAGCTTGTCGAAGTCTTCGGCTTTGATGATCTGGCCTTCCTGTACGGGTTCGCCGTTCAGGGTCAGCGGGGCCTGGTAGTTGTCGTATTCGATGACGAAGCGGGACAGTTTGGCTTCGGCGCCCTGGGCGATGGTCTCGGGCTTGTGGCCGGTGTCATCGGTGCCGACGGTGATCATGGCGTTGCCCTGGTGCAGCTTGTTGCTGCCGATCCAGGCGGCCTTGCTGTTGTCGTTGTTCTCGCCCTGATGGCCCAGACCCTGGAGGTTCTCGTTCAGCCAGTCCAGTTCCTTCTGGTCATCGATGGTCAGCAGCTTGCCGCCCAGCTTCTCGGCATGGGCCTTGGCTTCGGACAGAGTCATCGGGGTCTTGCTTTCGATGACTTCGTAGGCCGTCAGCACGGTCTTGCTGCCTTTGGCAGCATCACCCTGGGCCTGCTGGCCTTCGGCCGGCAGGGCACGGACGGCGAAGGGGCGAACGGCATGGATGCCCTGGACATCGGTGTCATGATCGGCGCTGGGCGTCTGTTTGGGGCTTTTCGTCGCCGTAGCGGACGGAACGCGCGTTGGGATGCTCGCTTTCAGAGGCCTGGATGTGGGTGATCTGGACAAACTTGACCGGGGTGTTTGCGCCGGCGGAGTTCTCGAACACCGTCTTCAGGTTGGAGAGTTTCGTCTCGCCGGTTTCGGCCACCTGGGTGCGCCAGGCTCACCTTGGGCAACGGCAGGGCCGGTCGTGACGGTCTGGACCGGCTTCTGAGGCGCCGGCTGGGCTGCGGGCGGGTTGGCCGGGGTTTCAGCGGCCGGGGCCTGGGCAGCCGGGGTGTCGGCGGCCGGGGACGTGGCGGGCGCTTCTGCGACAGGCGGCTTCTCGGCGGACGGTGCAGCAGGCTGCTGCGTGTCGGCAGGAACGTTGCTGACGGGCGGTTTCACGGCCAGGGGGCGCTGGCGGGGCCGTTGCTGCCACCGCTGCCACCACCACCGGCTGCGGCAGCCACGACGGCCAGGCCCAGCACGCCGCCGCCAATGGCCAGCGGGCTGAGTCCGGCAGCGACCGTGCCGGCGCCGGCTTCGAGGCCACGCCGCCGGCTGCGGCAGCGTCGGCGGTCACGGCGCCTTCGGCGCTGGCCATCTGGGCGGGCGCAGCGTTTTTCGGCAACAGCCTGGGCGTCGGCGTTGGCCACTTCAGCGGCCTTGTCGGCCTGGGGCTGAGCCGCCCTTGCGGGCGGCCAGCTTGTCCAGCGCATCCATGTCATGCGCCTGGGCGCTGGCGGCGCGAGATGCCGCAGCCTGGGGCTGCGACGGTTGTTTGGTCATGTTGTTCTGGGTTGCCATGTCGGTCTGTCTCACGAAAGCGATGACGGCGTCGTGTCCATGTCGTGGCGTTCTGTCTCTGGCATGGTCGTCTGCCGGTGTTGGCGATCTGTCCGGTGCCTGCCGTCATGGCTTTCGGCGTCGGGTTCCGGTATGCCGAATGTCCGTGCCAGGTACCGGGAGTCATCGTGGCAGTTTTTCGCCACACTTTGTAGAGGGCAGGCGTCGGGCGGTCGCTGGGGGGCGCTGAGTGCGGGAGGGGGCCGGATGGGCGGCGGGCAGCGATGTCGGGGGATGGGCGCCATGGAGGGCGTGGCTGAAGGGCCGGGGCTGCCGCTGCACGTCGTTTGCGTTAGGATGCAGGCCGACCCAACGAGGAATGGTTATGAAGATCAAGGTGGCAGCGGTGCAGATGGTGTCCGGACCGGATGTGGACCGGAACCCGGAGGTGGCTGATGGTCTCGCTGGCGCAGGCGGCGAAGCAGGGCGCGAAGCTGGCGCTGCTGCCGGAGTATTTCTGCCTGATGAGCGGCAATGACCGCGACAAGCTGGGCATCATGGAGCCGGATGCGGGTGAGTGGCCGATGCAGGCCGAGGCGGAGGTGCCTCTGCAGTGCTTCCTGTCGGATGCAGCCCACCGGTACGGGATGACGGTGCTGGGCGGACGGTGCCGATGCGTTCGCCGAAGATCAACAAGGTGTGCAACAGCCTGCTGGGTGTATGGCCCGACGGGCGACGGCTGGCGCGCCATGACAAGATCCACCTGTTCGGCTTCAGCGGGGCGACGAGTCGTATGACGAGTCCGTGGCCATTCACCCGGGACGCACGCCTGTGGTGGCGGACGTGCCGGTGGACGGGGCCTTGCTGCGGGTGGGACTGTCGGTCTGCTATGACCTGCGCTTTCCGGAGCTGTACCGGCAGATGGCACCGCTGGACCTGATGGTGATGCCAGCGGCTTTTCACCCTACACGACGGGACAGGCGCACTGGGAACTGCTGCTGCGTGCCCGCGCGGTGGAGGGCAGTGCTATGTGCTGGCCTCGGGCCAAGGCGGCACGCATCCGTCGGGTCGGCGGACGTGGGGCATTCCATGCTGGTGGGACCCGTGGGGCGAGGTGTGTGCGGTGCTGCCCGAAGGGGAAGGCGTGGTGATGGCGGAGATGGATACGGAACGGCTGGCCTCGGTGCGTGAGAGCTCGCCGGCGCTGCGGCATCGGGTGCTTTGAGAGGGCCGAATCATGAACACGACACCGGATCTACTATCAGAATGCCAATTTTCTTAGGGAGCTGGCCGAAAAGCTTCCCGGATCAGCCCGGAGGATGGGTGCCCAGAGCATATGCGGCTTCTGCAGAAATTGGCTGATGAGCAGTTGGCAGAGGCACAGCACATCGACTGGGTACGTGCGAAGGTTGCTGCGGCACGGGACGATACTCGTCCGGATGTTCCGGTCGAGGAGGCAATGACGGAATTCAGGCTCCGCATGGAACGGCTGCACAATGGCAACCTATGAGGTCAAGTGGAGCAGGGCAGCTCTTGATGATCTGGAGCGTTTTCTTGTTTACCTGCTTGATGAGGTTTCCTTGCAGGAGGCTCAGGGCATATGCGACAGGATATTTCAATCAACGCTCCTTCTGGAAAAATATCCTCGCTTGTATCAAGAGGTCCCTGAGTACGGGCATGGAGTTCGCCGGATCATCAAGCTGGGGCGATATGTGCTTTACGAAGTCAATGATGATGATCGGACCTGCAGGGTCCTGGCCGTGGTTGGCCAGGGGCAGAAGCCGAGAGACATGTTTGAATGACCTTGATGGAAACGAATACGGCAATGAATCGGAATGACGCAGCGGGTGATCCGCTGGCGGTGGCGCGGAGTGTCCTGCTGGAGCCGCACGGTCTGGATGGAAGGACCTGAACGGGGCCATCGGGCGGATCTTCGAGCACAAGGTGGATTACGCGGACCTGTATTTCCAGTACACCCGCAGTGAGGGCTGGAGCCTGGACGAGGGCATCGTCAAATCGGGCAGCTTTGCGATCGAGCAGGGGGTGGGGGTTCGTGCGGTCTCGGGGGATCGTTCGGCCTTTGCGTATTCGGACGAGATCAATGCGCAGGCGCTGATGTCAGCGGCGGATGCAACGCGCACGATTGCACGCAGTGGCCGTTCGGGGCGCACGCGGGTGGGTGATGCGCAGGCTGCGCCGGCCCGGCGACGTGGGCGCAGGAAGGCACCGCGCCTGCTGTACGGGATGGATGATCCGATTGCCTCGATGGAGGCGGCCGGCAAGGTGGGGCTGCTGCAGCGGATCGAGGCCTATGCGCGCCGCAAGGATCCGCGGGTGACGCAGGTGATGGCAGGTCTTGCCGCCGAGCACGACGTGGTGATGGTGATGCGTTCGGACGGAGTGCTGGCGGCGGATGTGCGGCCGCTGGTGCGGGTGTCGGTGCAGGTGATCGTCGAGCAGAACGGCCGGCGCGAGCAGGGCCATGCGGGCGGTGGTGGCCGTTTCGATCTGGATTATTTTTCGGACGAACGGGTGTTTGCCTATGTGGACGAGGCGGTGCGGCAGGCGCTGGTGAATCTGGAGCGCGGCCGGCGCCGGGTGGCGTGCTGAGCGTGGTGCTGGGGCCGGGCTGGCCCGGGGTGCTGCTGCACGAGGCGGTGGGCCACGGGCTGGAGGGCGATTTCAACCGCAAGAAGTCGTCGGTGTTTTCCGGGCGCATTGGTGAGCGGGTGGCGGCCAAGGGGGTGACGGTGCTGGATGACGGCACGCTGCCCGACCGACGCGGTTCGCTCAACATCGACGACGAAGGGCAATCCCACGCAGCGCAACGTGCTGATCGAGGACGGGGTGCTGAAGGGCTATCTGCAGGATTCGCTGAATGCACGGCTGATGAAGGTGCCGGTGACGGGCAACGGCCGGCGTGAGTCCTTTGCGCATCTGCCCATGCCGCGCATGACCAATACGTTCATGCTGGGTGGCAAGCACGAGCCGGACGAGATTCTGGCGTCGCTGGAGCGCGGGCTGTATGCCGTGAACTTCGGGGGCGGGCAGGTGGACATCACCAATGGCAAGTTCGTGTTCTCGGCGTCGGAAGCCTACTGGGTGGAGAACGGCAAGATCCAGTATCCGGTGAAGGGGGCCACCATCATCGGCAACGGGCCGGATGCGCTGACGCGGGTGACGATGATCGGCAACGACATGAGTCTGGATCCGGGCATCGGTGTCTGCGGCAAGGATGGCCAGAGCGTGCCGGTAGGCGTGGGGCAGCCCACGCTGCGCATCGAGGGCTGACGGTGGGGGGAACGGCCTGATGGGTGCCAGGCCGGTGCTCTGACGGGTGAGGGTTGACCCGTGTTTGACGCCGGCCGGGGTTTTGTCCTACATTGCCACACTGTGAACGGGGTTCCGTGCCGCCAGCAGCGTGTCTGCACCGTGTGGCCTTTACCCCGTTCCCTGGCTGCTTCTCGCGTTCTGCTTTTCGAGATCCGTTTTCGTGTTCCACGCCGCCCGATTTTTATTTTGCTTTTTCTGGTGCAATTCCGCAGGCGGAATGGCAGGTCAGCCAGCTGTTCGGGCAACACGAAGAGGGCTTTTACAACTCGAAAAACCGCCAGCGTTCTGCGACTGGCGGTTTTCGTCGGCTGCGGAGGGCGGCGGGTTCGGACGATCCGAAACCAATCTGTACCGGCCTCTTCATGGTCTGCTTGCCGTTTTCAGGCTTTCCGGATGAAGACGATCATGGGGCACCCTTTCCAGAGGAGTTCGCTGATGAGTACCGCCACGACAACCGATGATCTGCGCATTCTGGCCCTGGACGAGCTGGTCACGCCGGCGCATCTGATCAAGGAGTTTCCGGTGACGTTCGGCGGTGGCCGGCAGACGGTGGCGAAGGCGCGCCAGACGATCCATCGCATCCTGCACGGCATGGATGATCGGCTGCTGGTGGTGATCGGGCCCCTGTTCGATCCACGATCCGGTGCCGCGCGTGACTATGCGACGCGGTTGATGGAGCAGCGCAAGCGCTTTTCGCCGACCGGCTGGAGATCGTGATGCGGGTGTATTTTCGAGAAGCCGCGCACGACGGTGGGCTGGAAGGGGCTGATCAACGATCCGCGGCTGGATGGCAGTTTCGACATCAACGAGGGGCTGCGGGCTGGCCCGGGGCTGCTGCTGGACATCAATGCGATGGGCATGCCGGCAGGGCACCGAGTTCCTGGACATGATCACGCCGCAGTACATTGCCGACCTGATTTCGTGGGGAGCCATCGGGCGCGCACGACGGAGTCGCAGGTGCACCGCGAGCTGGCTTCGGGCTGTCGTGCCCGGTGGGCTTCAAGAACGGGCACGGACGGCAACGTGCGCATTGCGCTGGACGCGATCAAGGCGTCGTCGCAGCCGCACCATTTCCTGTCGGTGACGAAGGGCGGCAACACGGCCATCGTGTCCACGGCGGGCAACGAGGACTGCCACATCATCCCGCGCGGCGGCAAAGGTGCCCAACTGATGACCGCGCGACAGCGTGAAGGCTGCCGTGGAGGCGGGCCATGCGGCACTGGCCTGCCGGCTGATGATCGACTGCTCGCATGGCAACAGCCAGAAGAAGCCGGAGAACCAGGTACCGGTGGCACGCGACATGGCCGAGCCAGCTGGCCGATGGCGAGTCGCGCATCTTTCGGGGTGATGGTGGAGAGCAACATCGCGGCGGCCGCGAGGATCTGGTGGCCGGGCGCACGCCCACCTACGGGTCGCAGCATCACGGATGGCTGCCTGGACTGGGACAGCAGCGTGACGGCGCTGGAGGCGCTGGCCGAAGGGGTCGACCGAGCGGCGGCTGGCGCTGCGGCGGGGCTGAGGCCGAGGTATCCTCAGGGCGCTGCCCGGGGAGCCTCCGGCTGGGGTGTCTCGGGGTCGCGTCCTGCATGTGCATCCTGTGTGCGACACGGTCGGGGCCCTGTCGGGGTCGACGGGCCCTGCCAGGTGCCAGTCGGGTCGTGGGCGAACCTGGGTGGCGGGCGCTGCGTGATGTCACGGCAATAGGTGGTCTCCGTCTGTCCCCTGAGGCTGCGAAAAGTCAGCCGAGGGCGACTGGACCAGCATTCACGGGATGTCGACGTTGGACCGGCGGGCGATGGGCCTGTCTCGGCATCGGAGCAGGGTCGGGCCGGATGACCATTAGTAGCCGGGCACGCTGCCCGGTGGCCGAGGGACTGGCGGAACGTCGCCCTGCAGCTCGCTGGGTTCGGGCGCGCGCATGCGAGCCGAGCCTGCAGCGGGCTTCTGATGCGCACGCCGCTGTTTTGCCGGGACTGGGCGCACACGGAATCGCGCCTGCTGGGGCGGTGATGCACGTATGCAGGCGCAGGCCGGGCAGACGCTGATCACCGAGGTGATACGGGCGACTACATGATGCTGCTGATGCAGGCTCAGGTGGACGTGGTGCGCCGCACGGGCCACAACTATCCCGGTACGCATTGCGATGGCGCGACCCGGCCAGACGCTGGGCGAGATGTCGATGGTGGATGGGCCAGCGTGCGCTTTGCGTCCTGCGTGGCGCAGTCCGAATGCCGGGTGGCGGTGCTGACCTCGCGCGGCGCTGCTGGCGCTGCTGACGCGCGAGCCGGTGCTGGGCAACAAGGTGTTGCTGAAGCTGGTGAGCCTGCTGTCCGACCGGCTGCGCGAGACGAGCGCCCACCTGGTGAACTGCCTGGGGCGGGCTGCCTGAGACGCGGAGTCTGGCGCGGCACGGAGCAGGGTATTCCTGGGCAGGATGCGTCGGGAGCCGGGGCGGCAGGGGCCGGTGTGGCCGGGCTGCCGCCCGTGTCAGTGCCGTTCAGATGCGGGTTCAGCGCAGCTCGATGGTGCCGCGGACGGTGAGGGTGATGGTGGTGTCGCCGCCTTCACCGGGCACGCTGGGTCGTTGTCTGTCGGATTCGATGGAGCGTGAGGCCAGCACGGCGTAGGCGCCGATCGAGTCACTGTCGGAACGGTGGTTGCTGTCCAGGCGGAACTGCTTTGATTTCTTAGCCCTTGTAGCCGAAGGCGGTGGCCGTGGCACTGGCGCGTGCCCGGAAGGCGTTCGCCGCCTGCTGGATCAGGTTGTTTTCTTCGGCCTGGCGGCGTGCGGTGCTGAGCTGGTAGCTCACGCCATCCAGCTGCAGCGTGCTGGCCAGCTGACCGGCCAGGTGGGCGACGGCTGCGGTGTCGGTGCCTTCCAGCACGAGGGCTGCTCCCGACTTCCCAGCCATCAGGCTTTGCCGTCTCTGTCCCATTCTGTTGCTGGTGTTGATGCCATTGGCATAGGCCTTGACGGTCGGTGTCTTCCGGGCTTTTTCCAGGGCCTGGTTGATGGCCTCGATGACCTGGGCGTTGAGGGTTTCGATGGATTTGCCCCGGCTTTCCTTGACGAGCTGCACGCGCATCTGGTCGTTGGGAACTGCTGGCTGACGCGCATCTGCATGGTCGACGCTGGGGACCGGCTGCCCAGGCGCTGCGCGCTGCCGGCCGTCAGCAGGCCGGGCCAGCAGGCGGGTGGTGTTTCGCAGGCCTGAGCTGGCGGGGCTGGTTGGCGGGACGGGATGCGGCGTTCGCCATGTTCAGGGGAAGGCGTTGTACAGGGCCAGTGATGGCTTTCCTTCGGCATGGAAGGATATGCAGGGGCCGGGCAGGGGATGCCTGCGCCGGGCGATGAGGCCATCCGGAATGCGAGGGCCCCTGATCGGGAAGAACGCGGCAGGGCGATTCGGGTTGACGGGCGGGGAGCGGGGCCCGGGATGGGGGCTGAGGAGGCGTGGGGCCCGCATGGGGCTCAGCTGCTGGGTGTCAGGCGGCGCGGCAGGCGCAGTTCGGCAATGAGGCCGCCGTCTATGGCGTTGTCGAGGTAGATGTCGCCCTGGTGCCAGCGGGCGATGTTGCGCGAGATGGCCATGCCGATGCCGGAGCCGCCGCTGTTGCGGTTGCGTGAGGGCTCCAGGCGCACGAAGGGCTCGAAGACGCGTTCGCGGTCAGCCTCGGGGATGCCGGGGCCGTGGTCGCGGATGAAGATGCGCAGCTGGCGCGGGCTGTCGACGATGCTGATCTCGACCCTGCTTGCCGTAGCGGATGCCGTTGGAGACCAGGTTGTTGATGGCGCGCTTGAGCATGGAGGGCTCGGTGGGGTAGGCGCTTGGGCGCGGCCGGCCTGAGGAGCACCTGCTGGCCGGTATCGGTCCAGTCGGTGGTGATGCCATCGAGCAGGGCATTGATGTCGACGGGGTAGCGCTTGCGCGATTTGCCCAGATCGGCAAAGAGGTCCAGCGATGAGCCCACCAGGTCTTCCATTTCCTTCAGGTCATGGATGAACTTGGCGCGCTGGGCCTCGGGCAGCAGTTCGGCGCGCAGCCGCATGCGGGTGATGGGGGTGCGCAGGTCGTGCGAGATGGCGGCCAGCAGGCTGGAGCGCTCGATGATGTAGCGGCGGATGCGTTCCTGGGTCTCGTTGAAGCGGGCGATGAGGCGGCGCAGTTCGATGGGGCCTTCGTCGGGGATGACGACAGGCTTGTCGCTGGCGCCGACGCCGGGTTCTTGCCGATGTTCTGGACGGCGCGGTCGAGCTGGCGCAGCGACCGGGTGATGACGCGGCCGATGAGCAGTGACATCAGCAGGATGATGGCGGCCCAGATCAGCAGGCGGGGCACGAGGGCCTCACCTGGCTGAGCGGGCTCTTGCGGCATGCGCACGAAGAAGGCGGCTCGAGGTGCCGTCTTCCAGCTCGACCTGGGCGACGACCGAGAAGGTGGCGGGCAGCATGAAGTAGAAGCGCCGGGCCAGCCAGGTCTCGAAGGCGGTGGCGTTGGGGGCTCGACTTCGTCGGGGGCTTTCGGGCCCGGGAGGCGCGGGTGATCTCCACCGTGGTGAGCAGCGGTGGATGCATGGCATCGCGGATGGAGGCGGCGAAAGTTCTTTTCTCGTACTGGTTCAGTTCGGCAAAGCCGCTCTCGATCTCGATGGGCTGATTGACGAGCTGGACACGGAAGTCGCTCTGGCGCCCAGTTCGGCCACCACGGCCTGACGGGCGTCTGCGGCAGCCGGTTGATGAGGCTGGCGGTGCGGGCGATGCGGTTGACCATCTGTTCGGCGTTGAGCCGGTAGATGGAGCTGCCCCGGTCGAAGAAGTTGACGAGCAGGCTGGCGCTCCTGCGAGAGCAGCAGCGAGGCGGCCAGCACCAGCACCATGCGGCTGTAGAGGAGCCGGGCAGCAGCCCTCGCGGGTGGGCTCTGGGCATGAGGCGGAACCGGGGCGCAGGGCTTCGGGGCCCGCACGCCCGGAGGACGGCGTCAGCCCACGCGCTCGACATGGGCGGCCAGGATGTAGCCTTCGTTGCGGATGGTCTTGATGATGCGCGGCTCGCGGGCGTCATCGTTGAGGCGGTTGCGCAGCCGGCTGATCTGCACGTCGATGCTGCGGTCGAAGGGTGGCTTCGCGGCCCAGGGTGAGGTCCATGAGCTGGTTGCGGTCCAGCACGCGGTTGGGGTGCTGGATGAGCACGGACAGCAGCCGGTATTCGGCGCCCGAGAGCGGCACGATGACGTTGTCGGGCGAGATGAGGTGGCGCGCGCCGGAATCGAGCGTCCAGCCGGCAAAGCGCACCTGCTGGGCGTCGCCGAGGCTGGGTGGCAGGGTGCGGGTGCGGCGCAGCACGCCCTTGATGCGGGCCAGCAGCTCACGCGGGCTGAAGGGCTTGCCGAGGTAGTCGTCGGCGCCCATCTCGATGCCGATGATGCGGTCGACTTCGTCGGCCCGGGCGGTGAGCATGATGACCGACGTTGGAGCGCGAGCGCAGCTCACGGCAGACGGTTAGGCTGTCCTCGCCGGGCATCATCACGTCCAGGATGATGATGTCGGGGCCGGGCTTCGTCGAAGACCTGACGCATTTCGGTGGCGTCGCGGGCCACGGTGACACGTGATGCCGTTCTGGCTGAGGTATTCGGCCAGCAGCGTGCGGATCTCTGCGTCGTCGTCCACGACGAGGACGTGATCGGGCGCTTCTTGATTGGGCTGTTAGTTTTCCATGAACTCCACCGGGTCGAAGGAAACTTCCTGAGGAAGGCCTGGACAGGTCCTGCATCCTGCCCATGAGCCGGGCGGCCAGCGAGGCCGGGGCCTTGCCTGATGCAGGGTCTCCGAAGCATATGGGGCCCACCTTCCATATTAACCCCGGCCGGCCGCGATTGCCGGCCGGGGGCGTAGTGCTTTCTGCCGAATGTAGGCGGGGCTTTTGGGACAGCGGCATGATCCGTTACCATCGCAACCTTTGACCTGACCAGTGGCTGTGTGACAAAAGCCACATGCGGCGGATACACGGGTCGGTAGCGAAAGGGGTTTTCATCGGCCGGGGCTGGGCATGGCGTTCTGCGGGGCCATGCTGCGGTCCGTGCGTTGGTCCGCCCTGTCGTACCGGTGCTGCGGTTGCTGCACCGGCATTGTTGAATCGATTCAGATGGGACGGACCTGTTCCATCGGATGTCCCTCATGAGCTATCTGACGCGGTTTACTCGTCACGGGCAGCGTGTGCCCGTCTTCCCCCATCTTTGGCCAGCGCGCCGCACACGAGGTGCGGCGTCTGGCTGGCGGCTATGACCAGGTGGTCCTGGCCGGCATCGGCAGTGGCGTGGTCGCCTCGCGCGTGCATCAGCTGCCGCCCGAGACGCTCTTCTTCGAGATCGAGGACGAGTTTGCCCACCGCTTCCAGCAGCAGCACCCCACGGCGCGGGTGTTTGCCGACGGCATCGAGAAGCTGTACGACCACTTCCCGACGCTGCGCGACAAACGGATCCTGCTGGCTTCGTTCATTCCCACGGCGGGACTGTTCTACTCCGACGACATTGCCGATTTCTTCACCTATCTGTGTCGAAACGGGGGCTATGTGATGCAGATGCGCTATCTGCCGCATCGCATGAGCGCCCGTTTCTTCGACGGCATGCGTGACCGGGGTGTCGAGAACGAGCGCCTGTTCACGGTGGCGCGCAATCTCGCCGGTGTCGATGTTCGGCATGCACGCTGCGGCGAACATGGGCTCGCCCGCTTCGCGTGGCACGTCGTCCATGGCCGGAAAACGCGCCGTGGTTCAGCACGCGGACGAAGAGGCGCTGGCAGCGCGCGTCGCTCTGCGCTCGCTGAAGCTCAGGCCGCTTCCAGCGGCAATCCATCCTTCAGCAGCTGGATGCGCAGTGTCGGCTGACTCGGTGCAGCACCTTGTGGCGTGCTGCGGGCGGCCGGCTGGGTGCGCGTGCTGGTCCGGATCCGGCTGCCGATCACCCCCGCCTTTGCAGCAGTTCCCGGGTGGCGGCCAGGCGCGTCTGGGCCAGCAGCGCATCCTCGGCGCTGCTCAGGGACTTCGACACGAACCTCATCGGCCTGGGTCAGGCTCTTGCCCAGCCGTATCGATGACCGGGTGCCGGGCATCCAGTTGAGCGCTGTTGTCGGCAAAAGGCGGTGAAGTCCAGCGCGAATACGACACGATGATGTTGTCGGCCCGGGCACCGTGGCGGGCGGGGCGCCTGCCGGCTTGCCGGGGCGGGCGCTCGTGCCGGGGTGATGGCGGCTGCTCCATCAGGGCGCTCTGCCTGAGGGAGCCACGGGCTCTAAGGCCCGGTTCGTTCGTGGTTGCGTGGTGATTCGCTGCTTCGCGGTGGCTCGCTGTTTCGCCATGGCGCAGCTGGCGTGTGCCGTGGCGATCCGTCGCCGATGCCGGGCTTTCGGCCGCACTGACTGGGCGGGTGCAACTGGCGGCGCACCATCGAGGCGCGCAGGCCAGCTGCCTGATTCAGGTTCGGGTCGGCCTGTCCCCGGCGCTGCGTTCCAGCGCCTGTCGCAGTGGTGCCTTCAGCAGCACGACGATTGCGGGCCTGCGCATGGGCGGCCCAGGCGGACGTGTTGCCCAGCTGTCGTGGCGGCGGGGTGAGCGCCAGTTGGGCGCAATGAAGCTGGCATTTTCGCCCCTGGCGCAGCAGGATGCCGGCGTGGGTTCCTTCCACAGCCAGCACGTTGCCCACGGCTTCGCAGCCAGCAGGGCGCCCGCATTGTCAAAGCAGCTCAGGTCACTGGGCACGGGGCGCCTCGAATTCCACATAGGTATGGCTGCCGTCATCGAAGGCGGCGGCAAGGCCGGTTTCGCCCACCTGGTAGCTCAGGTAATAGGGCTCGCCATTGGCATCCTGCCGTGCGGCCTCCTGCACGGCTTCGGGGGTCAGCATCCGTTCCGGAATCCGGTCGGGTTGCGTGATGGCGCAGCCAGCCAGCAGCGCGGTGGCCAGCAGTGCGGACAGGGCCCCCCGGAGCGTTTTGGGCTAGCGGGCTGCCTCGGACGAGGGGCCGGAGGTGTGGATGGGGGATGCGTCGCAGCGGGCAGAGAGACGGAACATGGGAAATCTCCTGTGGGGCATCGTCTTGCTGGTGTGCCGTGTTCTTGGCTGTTGCCGTGCCGTCACGCGGGACGTGGACTGTGGCGTGCAGTGGGCTGGGGCGGTCAGACAACGACGGGTGGCAGCGTGGGGGCGAGGCCGGTTGATCGGATGGAAGGAGATTAGGGGTTGCCGTGTGTGCTGACGTGGGCGTTTTCTGGCAGCCTTACCGACGGCCTAGGCCGGATGGCGCACAATAGGCCGTTGGCGCCGGAGTGTGCGCAAGGCGGGCGGGCGGTGGGGCCTGGCTGGATGGCGCCGTGAGGACGAACGTGCGCAGCCATGCTGCCGAAGGTGTGGCGGCGAGGTTCTTGAAATAGCGAAAAGGACGCAGAAGAAGAAAGATGACGGCAACTACCGTGGTGATGCTGCTGCTGATGGGCTGCGGTGGCGGCTTTCTGGCCGGTCTGCTGGGCGTGGGCGGCGGCATGGTGCTGGTGCCCTTCCTGGTGATGATCTTTGACCATGTGGGGTACGACCCGGCCATGGTGGTGCAGACGGCGCTGGCCACGGCGCTGGCCACCATCATGTTCACGTCGTTGTCCAGCATGCGGGCGCATCACCGCAAGGGGCGGTGCAGTGGAATCTGGTCTCGGCTGCTGGCGCCGGGCATCCTGGTGGGGGGCAGCTGGGTTCTCGCATCGTGGCGTGGTTGCCCGGGCGGGTGCTGGCGGGAATCTTTGCGCTTTTCGTGGGCTGGATGGCCAGCCGGATGCTGCTGGGGGCTCGGCGCGTGGAGCCGGGATGCACCGGCCAGATTGCCGGGCGCCTGGGGCTGGCGGCCGTGGGGACCGGTATTGGCGTGTTGTCGGCGATCTTTGGTGCCGGAGGTGGCTTCGTGACGGTGCCCTATCTGAACAGTCGTGGTGTGCCGTTGCCCAAGGCCATTGCAACCAGTGCGGCCTGCGGCTTTTCCGATTGCGCTGTCGGGTACGCTGGGCTATATGGTGATGGGGTGGTGGCAGGGGTTGCCCGGTGGGGCGCTGACCCTATCTGGACGTGCGGGCGCTGTTCACCATCGTGCCGATGAGCATGCTGTTTGCGCCGGTGGGGGCCTACATGGCGCATCGGTTGCCGGTGCCGACCCCTGAAGCGGGCCTTTGCCTGCCTGCTGTTCGGGCTGGCAGGCTACATGCTGGTGAGGGCCATTCGTGGGGCCTGAAGGGGCCTCGGAGGGCGGTTTCAGATGGGATGGCAGCCTCTGAAAGGCGGCCTCTGAAACAGGGCCGAAAAAAAGGGGGCTGAAGCCCCCTTTGATGGCGGAACCTGTGATCAGGTCGGCAGGAAGCCGTCGATGGACAGGTAGCGTTCGCCCGTGTCGTAGGCAAAGCCCAGCACGCGGGCGCCCTTGGGCAGCTCGGGCAGCTTGCTGGCAATGGCGGCCAGGGTGGCGCCCGACGAGATGCCGACCAGCAGGCCTTCCTGGGATGCGGCGTCACGTGCGAAGCGTTTGGCATCCTCGCCGTCGACGGTCACCACGCCATCCAGCAGGCTGGTGTCGAGGTTCTTGGGGATGAAGCCGGCGCCCAGACCCTGGATGGGGTGCGGACCGGGCTTGCCGCCGGAGATGACGGAAGATGCCGCCGGTTCCACGGCAAATACCTTCAGGTTGGGCCAGGCTTCTTCAGGACGCTGGGCCACGCCGCTCAGGTGGCCGCCGGTGCCCACGCCGCTGATCAGCACGTCCAGCCCCTCGGGGAAGTCGGCCAGAATCTCCTCGGCCGTGGTCTCGGAGTGGATGGCGGGGTTGGCTGGGTTCTCGAACTGCTGCGGCATCCAGGCGTCGGGCGTTTCGGTGAGCAGCTCGCGGGCGCGTTCGATGGCGCCGGGCATGCCGCGCTCGCGCGGGGTCAGCTCGAAGCGTGCGCCGTAGGCCAGCATCAGCCGCCGGCGCTCCAGCGACATGGACTCGGGCATGACCAGGATGAGCTGGTAGCCCTTGACGGCCGCCACCATGGCCAGGCCGACGCCCGTGTTGCCGGAGGTGGGCTCGACGATGGTGCCGCCCGGCTTGAGCTTGCCGCTCTTTCGGCGTCTTCGATCATCGCCAGGGCGATGCGGTCCTTCACCGAGCCGCCCGGGTTGGCCTGTTCGGCCTTGATCCAGACCTCCTGATCGGGGCCGAACAGCCGGTTGATCTGCACATGCGGGGTGTTGCCGATGGTGGCAAGAATGTTGTTGGCTTTCATGGGGTGAGAACTCCTTGCGAGGGGACGTATGTACCGGCCGCGGCGGGATCCTGTCTGGCGCGTGGCAGGCCTTCTCGAGACAATGGCGGCCATTTTGGCGCATCATCTCTGCCTGAGCGACAGATGGATATGCAGAAAACGCATGAACATAACATCCCCGACGCATGAAGGACATGGTGAGGGTCTCTCCCTGACAGGGGAAGCGACAGGTGCGTCGGACCTGGACGCGGCCCGGGAGCAGCGCTGGAACGAGGGGCAGCTGGCAGAACCCGTGCTGCAGCCGCGGATGAAGGTCTGACCTACGTGAAGGGGGCCATCGTGCTGGGGCGCTCGCAGCATGCATTGGCTGACAGGCCGGCAGCTGCTGGCGTGGGCGAGGCGCCGGCGGGCGATGCTGCGGGTATGTCCCCGGATGGATTGGCGGATTCTGGCGCCGTGAATCTGCCGCTGGTCAAGCGCGGTGCCGGTGGTGGTGCCGTGCTGGTGGGGCCGTGGCTGCTCAGTGCCTCGCTGCTGCTGCCGCTGGACGACCCGCGAATGGCAACGACCTCCGTGGCCGACAGCTATCGCTGGCTGGGCGAGGCCATGGTGGAGACGCTGGCCGAGCTGGGCGTGACGGCGCGTGCCGTGCCGCCGGCCGAGCGCATTCCGGCGCCGGAACGGCTGGCGTGGGCGTGCTTTGCCGGTGTGGCGCCCTGGGAGGTGGTGGTGGATGATCCGGCTACGGGCGTGGCGCGCAAGCTGGTGGGCTTTGCCCAGCGGCGCAGCCGCCATGGCGTGCTGCTGGCATTGGGTGTGCTGGTGCAGCCGGCCCCATGGCGGCTGCTGGCGCAGACACTGGGTCATCCGGTGGCGCTGGCTGACGAGCTGGCGGCCACCACGGTGGATCTGGCCTCGGTCAGCCCGCGGCCGGTGTCCAATGACGACTTCCTGGCGGCGCTGTGGCCCCGCCTGCAGCCGATGTCCCTGATGGCCGACTGATCGGGTGGGGCCATGTCACGCAGCCGTGCGGGACGCCGTGACTGCACGCGCTCTGGCGTTGTCGAAGGTATCGCGGCGTTTCCTGGGACCGGCGCTGGTGGTTGTGCGCAGTTTTTGGCAGGACTTCTGCCAGAACGTTCGATATCGATTCAGGTTGTATCCGTTGTCGCCAAGCTGCACTGATAAAATCATGACTTTGACTTTCTGGCGTTCCAGCCCTTTCCCGGGGGCGTCCCCGGGCCTGCGGAGCTCTTTCATGAAACTTCCCCGTCGATGCAAGACCGCGCCGCTGGCTGCGGCCGTGATGCTGGTGCTGGCTGCGCCGCTGGCGGCCCAGCCCACCTGGACCAGCCCGAAAAGGTCCAGCCTGCTGCCGCTGCGGCCGACAAGGCCGCCGGACAGGCTGAAGCCGCTTCGGGGCAGAAGGCTTCGGCCGAGCGGGGCGCTGCAGCCGAGACAGAAGGCAGCTGCCGGGCAGCGCGCTGCGGCCGGGCAGAGCGCCGGCCGGACGGGATGCACCTGCCGATCAGAAAGCCCCCGCCGCTCAGGGGCACGCCGGCTGCGCAGCAGGACAGCACTGCTAGGCAGAGCCTGCGGCCAGGGCCGAGGCAGAGCTGAAAGTGGGCTTTCGTGCTGCCCACCACGCCGGATGGCAGCGGCTGGTCGCGCTCGCACCAGCAGGGCATTGATGCCCTGCGTCAGCAGCTGGGTGACCGGGTGGCGGTGACGGTACTGGACAACGTGAAGGACGTTGATGCCGAGAAGGCCTTCCGCAAGCTGGTGGAAGACGGCAATCGGCTCATCTTCGGCACTGGCGCCACCTACGAGGCGCTGATGAAGCGTCTGGCGCTGGAATACCCGGATGTGCGCTGGGAAGTGGCCGGGCTGGGCACCTCCGCAGGCAACATCCGCTCCTATGGGGTGCGCGCCTATGAGGGTGTGTACCTGGCCGGTGTGGCCGCTGGCAAGATGACGAAGACCGACACCGTGGGCTTTGTGGCGCCCGTGCCCATTCCCGAGGTGGTCCGCAACATCGACGCCTTTGCGCTGGGTGCGCAGTCGGTCAACCCCACGGCGCGCGTGAAGGTGGCCTGGGTGAACGGCTGGGCAGACCCGGTGCGCGAGACCGAGGCCACCCAGACGCTGATCAGCGGCGGTGCCGACGTGATCATCTACAACACCGCTACGACCGACCCGCTGAAGCAGGCCGAGCGGGTGGGCAAGTACGCCTTTGGCTGGGGCGCCGACATGAGCCAGGCCGCGCCCAAGGCGCACCTGGGGTCGGTGGCCTTCGACTGGGCCGGCTACTATGTGCAGACGGTGCAGCAGGTGCTGGACAAGCGCTGGAAGCCCGCGCCCACCTGGCAGGGGCTGCGTGACGGCCGTGTGGACCTGGTGGCCCTGTCCGACAAGCTGACGCCCGAGGCTCGGGCTGCCGTCGAGGAAAAGCGCAAGGCGCTGCGCGAAGGCACGCTGCAGATCTGGAAAGGGCCGCTGGTGACGGTCGATGACCGCGAGCTGCTGCCGTCCGGCAAGGTGGGTGATGACCGCTTCCTGGAAGGTCTGATGACCTACGTGAAAGGGGTTGAGGGCCAGGTGCCTGCCGGTCGCTGATTCTGCCCAATGTCCATGAATCCGGAATCTCCCAAGATGTCGCAAATGAATCGTCGTCGCCTGATGCTGGCTGCTGGCAGCGGGCTGTTGCTGTCGCAGGCCGGTCTGCCGCTGTCCGCGCGGGCTGCCGAAGGTACCGACCGGAAGGCCGCCGGGGCCGCTCATGGCACCCATGCAGCCGCCACGCCGACGGCGGGCAAGTCCGCCACGGCGGGTACCAGTCATGCAGCCAGCCGCGCTGCTTCCAGGCCGCTGCGCGTGGGCTTTCTCTATGACGGCCCGATCGACCCGTATTCGGCCAGCCACCTGCATGCGCTCAGCGCCCAGTACCTGAAGCGGCAGCTGGGCAACCGCATCGAGCTGGTGCCGGCTGAGCGCGTGACCGAAGGCAAGGACGCCGACCGGGTGCTGCGCAAGATGTGCGCCGATGGCTGCCAGCTGGTGTTCGGTACCGCCCTATGGCTTCATGGACGCCATTGTGCGCGTGGCGCGTGACTACCCCTCGGTGCGCTTCGAGAGCAATGCCGGCTTCAAGACGGCCGACAACGTGGGCACCTACAACGCCCGCTACTATCAGGCTCGTTATCTGGCCGGCATGCTGGCAGCCCACGCCAGCAAGGCCGGTGTGCTGGCCTACATTGCGCCCGTGCCGGTTCCCGAGGTGTTGCAGGGCATCAACGCCTACACGCTGGGCGCGCGTTCGGTGAACCCCAAGATCACGGTGCGGGTGTACTGGACCAACAACTGGCGTGATCCGGGGCTGGAGCGCGAGGCTCACCTACAGCCTGCTGTCGCAGGGGGCGGATGTGTTCACGCAGCACACCGACACCGTGGCGGTGGCCGAGGTGGCACGTGACCGCAAGCTGAAGCTGATCGGCTTCAAGGGCGACTACAGCAAGATCGTGCCGCGCAATCTGCTGCTGGGTACCGTGCTGCCCAACTGGAATGCCTACTACCTGGAGCGTACCCGCAAGCTGCTGGAAGGCAAGTGGGAGCCGGACCACACCTGGGGTGGTCTGGCCGACGGCATGGTGCAACTGGATCTGGGGCCCGCGCCCGTATCGCAGGCGGTGCGCCGCCAGATCAACGCCGTGCGCCTGCAGCTCATGCGCGGACACCGGCACGTCTTCGAGGGCGAGCTGCGCGCCAATGACGGCAAGGTTCGCCAGCTGGGCGGCGTGATGTCCGATACCGTCATGCAGAAGATGGACTGGCTGGCAGAAGGGGTCATCGGCCGGGTGAGCTGATCGTTCACGGCCCATCGCCATAAAAAGCCGCCGATACGGATGAAAGCGTATCGGCGGCTTTTTGTCCGGGGAGGGGGATGCCCGTCCCCGGGGTGCCTCAATCAGCCCTTGCTGCGGCTGCTGGCAGGCTTAGCCTTGGTCGTTGCCGTGGTGCGGCTGCTGGCCGCTTTGGGGAGCGGCTGCCTTGGTGGCCTTGGCGGTTGTCCCTGCCGAGGCCGTCTTGGCCGTGCTGGTCCGCGTGCGTGACGTGGTGGCAGCCTTGGGTGCCGCAGCTTTGGGTGCCGCAGCTTTGGACTCTGCTGCCTTGGGCTCTGCCGCCCTGGTTTCAAATGCCTTGGGGGGCTGCGCTGGTCTTGGCGACAGCGGCCTTGGCCGGTTTGGCTGTGGCAGGGGGCGGCTTCAGGCTTTTTGCAGCAGGCGCTGCGGCCTTGGCTTCAGGCAGTGCCTTGGCAGCCGGCGTGTCGACATGTTTGAACACCAGCAGGCCCAGCGGCGGCAGGGGTCAGCTCCAGCGAGTAGGGACGACCATGGGTGCCTTCGTCGAGGGCATCCACGAAGCCCTGGTTGCCCACGTCGGTGCCGCCATAGATGGAGGCGTCGCTGTTGAAGATCTCCTGCCAGCGGCCACCCTGCAGGGGCGCCCACTCGGTAGTTGTGGTGCGGCACGGGGGTGCCGTTGAAGACGACCAGCAGCGTGTCCTTGGGATCGTTGCCGTGGCGCAGATAGGCCAGCACGCTATGGGCGCTGTCGTCGGCGCTGATCCACTCGAAGCCGCTGCCGTCGAAGTCACGCTGGTGCAGGGGCCGGCTGGGTGCGCATCAGGTGGTTGAGCGCGCCGATGAGGTGCTTGATGCCCACGTGGAAGTAGGTGTCGGCCGCATTCCAGTCGACGCTGCCTTCATGCGCCCATTCGGTCCATTGGCCGAACTCGCCGCCCATGAACAGCAGTTTCTTGCCCGGGTGGGTCCACATCAGGCCGTAGAGCAGGCGCAGGTTGGCAAACTTCTGCCAGTCGTCGCCCGGCATCTTGGACAGCAGGCTGCCCTTGCCGTAGACCACTTCGTCGTGCGAGCGGCAGCACGAAGTTCTCGTTGAAGGCGTAGTACAGGCTGAAGCTGAGGGCGTTCTGGTGGTAGCTGCGGTAGACCGGGTCTTTCTCGAACCACGACAGCGTGTCGTGCATCCAGCCCATGTTCCACTTCATGCCGAAGCCCAGACCGTTCATGGTCTCGGGGTTGTCGTTGCTGTGGCCGCCCCAGGCCACCGGACGCGAGACGCCCGGCCAGGCCGTGGATTCCTCGGCGATGGTCTGCACGTCGGGGAAGTCGCGGTAGACGCTCTGGTTGAGCTGGCGCAGGAAGTGGATGGCTTCCAGGTTCTCGCGGCCGCCGAAGCGGTTGGGGATCCACTGGCCGTCCTTGCGAGAATAGTCCAGGTACAGCATGGAGGCCACGGCGTCCACACGCAGGCCGTCGATGTGGTATTCGTCCAGCCAGAAGGCGGCGCTGGAGAGCAGGAAGGCGCGCACCTCGTGGCGACCGTAGTTGAAGATCCAGCTGTTCCATTCGGGGTGGAAGCCCTGGCGGCGATCAGCGTGTTCGTACAGTTCGGTGCCGTCGAAGCGGTGCAGGCCGTGGGCGTCACCGGGGAAGTGCGAGGGTACCCAGTCCAGGATGACGCCGATGCCGCGTCCGTGCATGTAGTCGACGAACGCCTTGAAGTCGGTCGGGCTGCCGTAGCGCGAGGTGGGGGCAAAGTAACCCACCGTCTGATAACCCCACGAACCATAGAACGGGTGTTCGGTGATGGGCATCAGCTCGACGTGGGTGAAGCCCAGCGATTGAACGTGGTCAGCCAGCTTGGGCGCGATGTCGCGGTAGTTGAGGAAGCCGTGCGGGTTGTCGTCCGGGCGCATCCAGGAGCCCAGGTGGCATTCGTAGATGCTGATGGGGGCGTTGAGCGCGTTGGCCTGGCCGCGCGTCTTCATCCATTCGGCGTCGTCCCAGCGATAGGAGAGGTCAGCGATGCGGGTGGCGGTGCAGGGCGGCTCTTCCCACGCAAAGCCGAAGGGGTCGCTCTTTTCCAGCCATTCGCCGGTGGGCGCCGACAGGATGCGGTACTTGTAGCAATCGCCCACCGAGGCGTGGGGCACGAAGCCTTCCCAGATACCGGAGCTGTCGCCGCGCACGGCCAGCGGGCTGGCGCCATGCTGCCAGCCGTTGAAGTCGCCGATGACCTGCACTTCGCGGGCGTTGAGGGGCCCAGACGGCAAACCAGCAGCCTTTCTCGGGCTTGCCGCCTTCCTGCGTGGCATGGGTGCAGGGGTGGGCGCCCATCCAGCGATACAGCCGGTTGTTGGTGCCTTCACGGAAGTAGTAGATGTCGTCTTCCGTGCAGACAGGGGAGCTTGGAGCGTCTGTGTCGTGCTGTTTTTGTCAGGCGAGTTGTTCACCGTAGTCATAGAGAGCCTCCAGCAGCCGTTGGCCGTGTTCATCGTCGGGTGACAGCGACTGGTTGAGCTCGTCCAGACGATGGGCGAAAGTCGCCAACGTCATGGCATTGCCGGCCCCTGATGGAGTCTGGCGTGACAGTGTGCCACCCAGCGCTGTTTTTCTTCAGTACTGAGAATATCCGGAAATTGCCTTGCACGGTATCGGAAAGACATTTCCCTCAAGTCGGGGATCCTCAAAAGACGGGATTTGAATATGTGAATGATTGGTGTCCGGCGATGCGGTGGCCTGCGATGCGGTGGCATCCAGCCGTTCGCGCCAGTCATCCAGGCGTCGACGGTCGTCGTTGCCGATGAAGCCGCCATACAGATCGCCGTCCACGTCCGGGGCGGGGCCTTGCGGGCGGGGACGCTGGTAGACCTCGTCCATGCGGCTGGCCAGCTGCGGGGGTCAGGCGTCGGGCCGTTTCGGTGTGACGGGCGATGGTCTCCATGTCGATGCGCCAGCGTTCGATGACGGCCGGCGTGAGCACCTTCAGGTTGCCGATGACGATGGGGGACTTGTTGATGGCCAGGCTCCGGATGGGCAGGCGCGTCATGCCCTCGGGCAGGTCCTCGGTCTTCGAGAAGAGCCGCAGGCGAATCTGTTCCGCATCCAGGTCGGCCAGCTCGGCGGGGTCGTGAATCAGGTCCCAGACGATCAGCTCGTTGCGGTTGGTGGGATGCTGGGCCAGAGGCCAGACCACCGCCATGCCGCCCCGTTCGGCCCCGTACATGGCAGAGACGTGGATGAAAGGACGGTCGGAACCGATCTCGGTCAGTACGGCCTGTTTCTGGCGCAACGCCAGGCAGAAGTTCCAGAGCCGGGGCTGGCGGTTGCGGATGAGGGCTGCCAGGGCGATGGTGGCGCGCACGTCCGAGAGCGCGTCGTGCGCCTGTGCATGGGCCAGGCGGTTGGCGGCACTCAGATGTTCCAGCTTGAAGGAAGGGCGGCCGTCGTCGTGGCGGGGCCATTCGATGCCCTCGGGGCGCAGGGCGGCCGTGGCGCGCACCACGTCCAGCAGATCCCATCGGCTGCAGCCGTTGCGCCATTCCCGGTCGTAGGGCGGACGCAGCGTGCGCCACATCAGGTGGCGCGTCACTTCGTCGTCGAAGCGGATGGAGTTGTAGCCCACACCGATGGTGCCGCTGGCGCCCAGCTCGGCCAGCACCGCATCGGCAAAGCGGTATTCGGGCAGCCCCTTGGCTAGGCACTCCTGCGGCAGGATGCCGGTCAGCAGGCAGGCCTCGGGGTCAGGCAGGTAGTCGGGGGCCGGCTTGCAGTACAGCATCACTGGCTCGCCGACCTCGTTCAGGTCGAGGTCGGTGCGGATGCCGGCAAACTGCGCCGAGCCGGTCCAGGCGCGGGTCGCGCCCGAAGGTTTCGTAGTCGTGCCAGAAGAAGCTTGTTTCGCTCACGTCGGGTAGGTGCCGGGCACCAGGATGCTCTTGTTCACATCCTTGATGTTACGCAACCCGCAGAAGGCCATGGTGAGATCGGCTTCGTTGTGGATGACTTCCAGCGCCTTGGTGACGCCGGCCTCGCCCATGGCACCCAGGCCGTACAGGAAGGACGGCCGATGAACACACCGCGAGCGCCGCATGGCCACGGAACGGATCACGTCCTGACCGGAGCGCACGCCGCTGTCCAGATAGATCTCGATGTTGTCGCTTGCCGACCGCATCGACGATGGCGGGCAGGGGCCTCGATGGAGGGCAGGGCGCCGTCGAGCTGGCGGCCGCCGTGGTTGGAGACGATCAGGGCGTCGGCACCCGACTTCACGGCCAGGTGGGCGTCTTCGGGCTCCATGATGCCCTTGATGATGATCTTGCCACCCCACTTGTCCTGATCCAGGCCACGTCGTCCCACGACAGGGCCGGGGTCGAACTGCTGGCTGGTCCAGGCTGACAGCGAGCTGGTGTCGCTCACGCCGCTGGCGTGGCCGACGATGTTGCCGAAGGTGCGCCGCTTCGTGTGCAGCATGTGCCAGCACCAGTAGGGCTTGGTGGCCAGGTTGATGAGGTTGGTCAGCGTGGGTTTGGGGGGCGAGGACAGGCCGTTCTTGATGTCCTTGTGGCGCTGGCCGAGGATCTGCAGGTCAAGCGTGATGACCAGCGCCGAGCACCTGGCAGCCTTGGCGCGGTTGATGAGCCGCTCGACAAAGCCCTTGTCCTTCATGACGTAGAGCTGGAACCAGAACGGGCGGCTGGTGTGCTCGGCCACGTCCTCGATGGAGCAGATGCTCATGGTGGAGAGCGTGAACGGCACCCCGAACTTCTCGGCGGCGCGGGCCGCGAGGATCTCGCCGTCAGCGTGCTGCATGCCGGTGAGTCCCGTGGGGGCCAGTGCCACCGGCATCGTCACGTTCTCGCCGATCATCGTGTTTTCCAGCGAGCGGTTTTCCATGTTGACCGCCACGCGCTGGCGGAACTTGATCTTCTGGAAAGCGGTTTCGTTGGAGCGGTAGGTGGATTCTGTCCAGGAGCCGGAGTCCGCGTAGTCGTAGAACATGCGCGGCACGCGACGCTTGGCAATGACTCGGAGATCTTCGATGCAGGTAATGACCGGGGCCATGGAGGAGTTCCTTCTGTTCAGATATTCCCGAAATACTACAACCCGTTACGGACCCCCCGCGCCCTGTACGGGCACGTTGTGGGCTAGGGTTTACCCGGGGTGAGCGGATGCTGCGATGCAGCGCCGGGTTGCGCCGCGATCTAGAATCCACCCTCCGGCGCTGGTCCGCCAGCCCCGGGTGATGGCGGGGCGGATTCCGGGCCGGGCCGCTTTGCAACCCTGATGATCCAAACCCAGGAAAGACGATGACGAACGATGGGCGGGGCGCCGCGGCGCCCCGGTTGAACGAAACCCTGAAGGCCGCGCTGGAGCAGCGTTTCGGAGAACGCTTCTCGGTGTCGCACGGGGTGCGCGAGGCACCACGGCCGCGATGAATCCATCTACCCGCTGACCCTGCCCGAAGGGGTGGTGTTTGCCGAGAGCACCGAGGACGTGGTGGACCTGGTGAAGCTCTGTCGCGCGCATCACTGTCCGATCGTGCCCTGGGGGCGGTTCGTCCATCGAGGCCAGCTTCTGGCGATCCGGGGTGGCATCACGCTGGACATGTCGCGGATGAACCGCATCGTGTCGGTGGCTGCCGAAGACCTGCTGGTGACTGTGCAGGCCGGCGTGACCCGCAAAGCAGCTCAACCAGGAGCTGCATGACACCGGGCTCTTCTTCCCCATCGATCCGGGGCGGATGCCTCCATCGGCGGCATGAGCTCCACCCGCGCCTCGGGTACCAACGCCGTGCGTTACGGCACCATGCGCGAGAACGTGCTGGCACTGACCGTGGTGACGGCCGAAGGGAAGGTGGTGCATACCGGCACGCACGCCCGCAAGTCGTCGGCCGGCTATGACCTGACCCGCCTCTTCGTGGGGGCCGAGGGCACGCTGGGCATCATCACCGAAGTCACGCTGCGCCTGCACCTGCTGCCCGAGGCGGTGTCGGCCGCGGTGGTCAACTTCCCGTCGGCCGAGCAGGCCGTCAACGTCGTCATCCAGGCCATCCAGCTGGGCGTGCCGCTGGCGCGCTGCGAATTCCTTGACCCGCCCGCCATCCGCGCCATCAACGCCTACAGCAAGATGGACCTGCGCGAAGGCTACACGCTGTTCTTCGAGTTCCACGGCAGCCCGGCCGGCGTCGCCGAGCAGGTGGAGCTGGTGCAGCAGCTGGCTGCCGACGAGGGCGGGACGGACTTTGCCTGGGCCGAGAAGCCCGAAGAGCGCACCCGACTGTGGAACGCCCGGCATGACGCCTACTTTGCCGGCCTGCAGATGCGACCCGGCGCACGGGCCATTTCCACCGATACCTGCGTGCCCATCTCGCGGCTGGCGGCCTCTGTGGAAGCGCGCGCAAGCTGCTGGAAGCCAGCGGCTTCCCGTCGCTGATCGTCGGCCACGTGGGCGACGGCAACTCCATTGCCTGATCCTGGTGGACGTGGACAACCCCGACGAGGTGGCACGCGCCGAGGCGCTCAACCGCGAGATCGTCTCGCTGGCCCTGTCGCTGGGCGGCACCTGCACCGGCGAGCATGGCATCGGCCTGCACAAGATGGACTTCCTGGAGACCGAGGCCGGCGCCGAGGGCGTGGCGCTGATGGCGCATCAAGGCGGCGCTGGATCCGGAGGGGCTCTTCAACCCGGGCAAGATGCTGCGTTGATGCGGCCAGGGAGGGCAGGGCTCCGCAGGAGCAGGGGCTTGTGGCTCTTCCTCAAGTACCGTATAAACACGGTTTCGGGTGGCGCGCTGAAAAGCTGACTGGCGGCGGCTGCCCGATACGCGCGATTTCCACTGCTCTGGGTGCTTCATGAGCCTGTCCCTGCAACTTACTGCCGAAGACGATGCTCTGTTGACGCTGGCTGCCGACAGGCTGCATATCAGCAAGTCCGAGTTTGTGCGTCGCAGCATTGCCGCTTATGCCGCTCGGGTCATTCCCGCCGAGAAGACAGAGGCCGAGATCGATGCCATGTACATCGGCCAGGGCGGGGGGCTGCGCGATCCCGACTCGGTCAAGGATCCGCTCAAGCGGGCTGTGCTGGAGAAGCTGCGTGAGAAATACGGCTACGCTGGTTGATACAGGGTTTCTCGTTGCCCTGTTCAACGACGGCGATGCTCACCATGCCAGCGCTGTACGGATGCTGGGTGAGTTGGCCGGGGGTGCGGCTGTATTCGGTGTGGGAAGTACTGACCGAAGCATGTCACCTGCTGAACAACAAGTCCAGAATCAACATGCTGCGCTGGGCCGCGGCAGGTAGGCTGACGCTGCTTTCCAGTGACCCTGCCGAGCTGTCCGACATGGCGGACTACATGGTGCAGTATGAGGATGGAGGCGCGGACCCGGCTGACGTGGCCCCTGGTGCTTGCTGCAGACCGTATCGGTGTCCATGCCATCCTGACCGTTGATCGAAGAGACTTCGACCGTTACCTCAGCCCCCAGGGCGTCCGCTTGCGGAGACTGTGGCTGAAGGATTGAGTGCCCCTGCAGGAAGATGAAGCGTCAGAGGGCGAGATGCTGCGTTGACGCGGCCAGGGTCTTGCGCAAGGCGACGGCGGCCCACAGCTACCATGAAGAATCGGCGGTGGCTGGCGACACACCGGGAATGCACGCCAGCCTGCGCCGTGTCGGAGCCATTGGCCTGAAGGAGTAGCCCCGTCATGATTTCTGCCGCCCTTTCGCTTTTCCTGCTGCGGGACCTGCCGCTGTCGGCCTTTGAGGTGCCGCGCCGGCAGACCGTGGGGGTGCTGGTCGTGCTGGGTGTCCTGGTGGGCATGAGTCTGGCGAGCCTCACGCAGGACGACGGCATGCCGCTGATGACCATTCCGCAGGCGCTGCTGGTGGGTCTGGGGCTGAACGCGCTGCTGTACGGCCTGGTGCATGGCGTGCTGCGCTGGTGGCTGATGCGCGACGGGCGCTGGGATGGCCGGGGGCCGCTCTTCAACCTGCTGCTGGCTGCAGGGCTGGTGCCCAACGTGCTGTCGGCCCTGCTGGAGTCGCTGGAGCTGCCGGCCGGGATCGCCCAGCCACTGGGCCTGGTGCTGGCCGTCTATGGCCTATGGGTCGTCACCCGTGCCATTGCCTGCGCCATTCCTGATGCGCCGCCTCGCTACAGTCTGGCGGGTGTCGCGCTGGCGTCGGTCTCGTCCGTGCTGGTCCTGCTGGTGGTGGCCACCCTGGCCACGCCGCTGCTCGTGTCGCAGGAGGGGACGACCCTGGGCAGTGTGCCCGCCGGGCAGCAGATCTTCAGTGACGGGCAGGGGCAGCTCGGCGGAGCGGTCGGGCCGGGAAGGCTCCGCGAACGAGGGCGGCCAATGCCTCGCCCGTGCCCGCTCCATCGACGACCAGGGCGGCCGACCGCGAGCCCACCCAGAACTATCGGCAGCGCCCCTCGGGAGAGATGCGCCACGAGCGCTTTGATCGGCATGGGGATCCGCGGCGGGAGGGAGAGAAATGCACCGGCCGTTCTTCGGGAAGCGCGTCTGGCGGCTGAGCTGTTGACACCCTCACTCCCCACCCACCCGCTTCAGGCACCGCAGGTACCGCTCATTCACCCGCTCAGCAAACCAGGCGGTGGTGAGCTTGCGAGTGATCTTGGGGCTGTTGAGCTGGATGTCGGGCAGGATGGCGCAGGGGCATGGGCTTGCCGCTGCCGGCGCGGTCGGCGTGAGCGAAGGCGGCCTTGTAGAGCGGGGTGTCGGCAAAGGCCAGGGTGTCGCCCTTCTGCAGCATGGCGCGGATGCTGTCGTCGTTCTGGCCGATCTGCTTGCCGAAGGTGCGGGCGGCGCGCTCGGTCTGGCCTGGGGTGGCCATGGAGGGGTTGGCGTGGTCCAGCAGGGTCACCGTCGGGGGTGAGCTTCTGGCCGATGGCCACGGCCAGGGCGCGCTGGAAGGCAGCGTTGCGGCTGGCGTAGTGGCCGGCGTTGTAGTCCGCGAAGCGGTACTTCATCTCGGGGTAGTCGGCGGGGTAGTCCAGCAGGTGGGCGATGCCGAAGTACAGGCCGCCGCGACGGGTGAAGATTTCCTGCCGGATGCTGCCGGCGTCGCCGTAGGGGTAGGGACTTGCGCTTGGCGTGGTCTTCGGCATAGCTGATGGAGACCTGCATGGCGCCGCCAGTGCGCACGGGGTTGTACTGGCCGAACAGGCGCTTCCCGAGGGGCACGGTGTCGATGAGATCCTCGAAGGTGCGGCTGAGGTCTTCTTCGGTGCGGGCGCTGTCGATGCGCTGGGCGTAGCTCTGACCGTTGCCGCTGGGCAGGGCCAGGGCGGTGCGGACCATGAAGCCGGGGACGTGATAGCGGGCGGCGCGTTCGTCGATGGCCTTCCAGGCGATGGCGGGCAGGCCGGCCACCACGGGATTGACCTGGAAGCCCGATTCCTGCTCGATGACGGCGACGGTGGCGCACAGGCTGCCGCGGGTGGCGGGCAGGCCCAGCAGCGAGAAGGAGGTCTGGATGTCGGTGGCCCAGCCGCCGGCGTCCTTCACGTTGGGGGGAATGGCCTTGCGGGCCACGGTGCGGGCGTCTTCGGGGGCCAGTCCGGCCTTGTCGGGCGAGATGGTCTGGCAGCCGGCCAGCAGCAGGGCGGTGACCAGCAGTACGCCGGAGGAAATAGAGCCTTTCATGGTATTGGGGGTAAGGTTGAGGGTATTCCCGAGGGGGCTTGCGGCATCGAACCCGCAGATTATGAGGATATTGCGGATTCTCGGCCGTGGGGAGCGCCGTTTCGCGCAACAGCCACGTTTCCTGTGTTCAATTAGGCAGCATGAGAATCGGCATAGGTTTCAAGTTGTTCGTGGCCGTACTGGCGGCCAGTGTCGTGATGGCGGTGGCCATGAGCATTGCCAACCGCATCAGTTTCCAGCGCGGCTTTCTGGGCTACCTGAATGAGGTGGAGACCCGGCGCCTGAACGTGCTGACGACGGTGCTGGCGGCGCACTGGCGCGAGGTGGGCGATCCCGAGCACGGCTGGGACGCCCTGCGTGGGCGTGACGACCTGTGGCGGCACATTGTGCGCTATAGCGGCTACCGGTTGCATTCGGGGCCGCGGCAGATGCCGATTCTGCCCATTCTGGGCCGCAGGCCGCTTCAGGCCTGCCAATGGCTGGTGCCCATGCCGTATGCCGAGGGCATGGGGGCGGCGCGCGGGCTGATGTATGAGCAGCCCGGACAGGAAGACAAGCGCGTGGCGCCGGATGCAGCGCACGTGCACGGGGCGCTCCACACGGTGGCCCTCTGCCGAAGGGGTTGCTGCCCAATGGTCTGCTGCCGGGTGACATGTCGCGGCATGGGCCGCAGCCCGGACAGGCCTCTGCCGATGTGGGCCAGGCGTCGAACTGGTGGTGGCTGTCCAACCTGTCGGCCACGCAGGCGGATGAATCGGCCCGCCCGGGGCAAGGGGGCACGAAGGGGGCCTCCTGGCCGCCGGAGGCCCGCGCTGGTGAGCTGTCGCCGCCGGCCGAGGAGTCCCTGCTGGACGTGCTGGTCGATGGCGGGGATGTGCACCCCGACATGCCGCCTGCGCCGGCGCCGGGACCCGGATGGCCGGGGGTGGCGCCCAAAGCCGCCCATGGATGCCGCGGCACGCATGACGCTGCAGGATGCCAGTGGCCGTTTCGTGGTGGGCAACCCCGATCCGGGGCCGGATGCGCATTTCGTGCCGATCCTGGTGGATGGGGTGGTGGCCGGCTGGGTGGGCAGCAAGCGCTTCACCGAGGTGACGGATGCGGCCGATCTGGCCTTCCAGCGCCGTCAGGAGAGTGCGGCCTGGTACATCGCAGGGCTGGCGGTGCTGCTGGCAGCCGTGGTTGCCTGGCTGCTGGGACGGGTGATGCTGGTGCCGGCAAGGCGGCTGGCCACGGCCACGCGGGCGCTGGCAGCGGGACAGTACGACATCCGCGTGCCGGTGTCCTCGCAGGATGAGCTGGGGCAGCTGGCACGGGTGTTCAACAAGCTGGCCGGCACGCTGCAGAGCAACGAGAACATGCGCCGCGCCTTCATGGCGGACGTCTCGCACGAGCTGCGCACGCCGCTGGCGATCATGCGCGGCGAGCTGGAGGCGGTGGAGGATGGGCTCCAGCCGCTGGACCAGCGGGTGGTGCAATCCCTTCAGAGTGAAGTGGGCATTCTGTCCAAGCTGGTCGACGACATCCACATGCTGTCGATGACGGAGGTGGCACCGCTGGCGTATCACTGGGGAGCAGGTGGACGTGGTGGAGCTGCTGGACACCACGCTGTCGAGCTGGCAGGGAGCGCCTGGCTGTCCGCGGGTTGTCCCTGAAAAGGGTCGGGGTTATAGATAGAATGCTCGTTTCAGGGGATCCGAATCGATTGCGTCAGGTTTTCCAGAATCTTCTGGAAAACGCCGTGCGCTACGTGGACCAGGGCGGTACCGTGCAGGGTGGGCTGTCAGGCGGGCAGCCCGGGCGTGATCATCGATTTCGACGACTCCGGCCCCGGCATGTCGCCTGAAGACTATCCGCGTCTCTTTGACCGTTTCTACCGTCGTGAGGCGTCGCGGAACCGGGCCACGGGCGGGTCAGGGGCTGGGGCTGGCCATCTGCAGGGGGCATCGTCGAGGGCGCATGGTGGCCGCATCATGGCGCAGGCCTCGCCGTTGGGTGGGTTGCGCGTCCGGATCGAGCTGCCCCCGAGCATTCTTCGGAGGGGAAATGGATGACGCAGCAGAATATCTGGACCAATCCTGGCCGGCCGTTGCAGCTGCTGGTGGTCGAGGACGAGCCGAAGCTGGCCGTCCTGGTCTGTCGATACCTGGATGCTGCCGGTTTCCAGACCGGGATCCTGGCCGATGGCCGGCTGGTGGTCAACGCGGTGCGCACCAACCCTCCGGATCTGGTGCTGCTGGACCTGATGCTGCCGGGCCGTGACGGCATCGACATCTGTCGCGAGATCCGTACCTTCTCGTCGGTGCCCATCATCATGATGACGGCGCGCGTCGAAGAGATCGACCGGCTGCTGGGGCTGGAGCTGGGGGCCGACGACTACATCTGCAAGCCTTTCAGCCCGCGCGAGATGGTGGCGCGGGTGCGGGCGGTGCTGCGCCGCACGCTGGCCGATGCGGTCAAGCCGCAACAGAAGGCGGTGGCCGAGGCCGTGCTGGAAAAAGCCCGCGGACGTGTCGCCGCCGCCCGACGGGCTGTGGATCGACACGGTGCGCCACGCGGCGTGGCTGGAGGGCAGCCCGCTGGAGCTCACGCCGGTCGAATTCCGCCTGCTGTCGGTGCTGGCGGCCATGCCGGGCCATGTGTTCAGCCGGGAAGACCTGCTGGAGCGCCTGTATGAAGACCACCGGGTGGTCAACGGCCGCACGGTCGACACGCACGTGAAGAATCTGCGCCGCAAGATGGGGCGCATCCTGCCCGACAGCGACCTGATCCAGTCGGTGTACGGCATGGGGTACAAGTATCAACCCTGAGTTTCTCTCCGGGCAGGCAGTTGCGTTACAGTAGGCGCCCCTGAGTTTTCCTTTGTGCCGAATTCCCGCATGGGTGCCTTCTTCCGCAACGCCCTGGTCTATCGCCTTTCCGCCGCCTGGAACCCGGATCCTGCCGCTGTCGAAGAGCAGCTGCAGCGACTGACCTTCACGCCGGGGCTGGCCCAGGAGGCGCAGTCGCTGGGCTGGGTGCCGGCCATGGAAGGCGAGGGGTTGGCCCACCGGGTGGGGCGTCACTGGCTGCTGACGCTGCGCGCCGAGGAAGAAGCTGCTGCCGGCCTCGGTCATCAACCAGTTCACCCGCGCACGCGCCCAGGCGCTGGAAGAAGAGCAGGGCTTCAAGCCCGGCCGCAAGCAGATGCGCGAGCTGAAGGAGCGCGTGACCGAAAGAGCTGCTGCCCAGGCCTTCAGCATCTTCCGTGACACCCGGGTGTGGATCGATCCGGAAGGGGGGCTGGGTGGTGGTGGACACCACGGCGCCGGCCCGTGCCGACGAGATCATCGGACTCTTGAAGAAATCGGTGGACGACCTGCCGCTGGCCCCGCTGAAGCTGGTGCATTCGCCGGCCCAGGCCATGACGACCTGGCTGGTCGAGAACGAAGTGCCGGGTCCGTTCTCCATCGACGACGACAGCGAGCTGCGTGACACGGGCGAGAGCCGCGCAGCCGTTCGCTACGTGCGCCAGCCGGTGGATGCCGACACGGTGCAGCGCCACCTGAAGGAAGGCAAGCAGTGCACGCGCCTGGCGCTGACCTGGCGCGACCGCGTGTCCTTCGTGCTGACCGAGAACGCGGCCATCAAGCGGCTCAATCCGCTGGACGTGGTGCGCGAGGGGCGCGAGAGCCTGGACGAGGGCGATGCCCGGCAGGGTCTTCGATGCCGAGTTCACCCTGATGGCCGGCGAGCTGTCGGGCCTGCTGGCCGACCTGCTGGATGTACTGGGCGGCGAGCAGAAGGAAGCGCAGGCGGCCTGACGGGGCCGCGCCCGGGCACGCAGGGGTGTCTTCGGGCCTGAAAGCTTGGTTCTGACGGCTTCTACCTTGGCTCTGACGACTTCTGTCGCCCGGATTTGGGGGCGGAGAAGCCGTTTTTGGGTGCCAGTACGTCTCCGGGCAAGCCGTTCGGGTGTTGCCCTGCCACCGACGGATGTGTTGTCCCCCGCATGATTTTGCTGTTGTTATTGGGCGACGTTCTGGCGTCATTGTGCGGTCGGGGCAGGGGTGCAGAAACCGTTCGTGCCAGTCTGTGTCAGATCGCGGCGTTCATGGACGCCATGAAGAATGCCCTGAAGCCCCGCTGTTCATGCGGATCTTCAAGGGGTGTCTGCCAGGCAGAGCGTTTTTCCGGTGATTTCCGGGGAGGTGTGACCGGGCTTAGCGACCGCCTGTCGGAACGGCATGTTGGTTCATCGGCCCGGCATGTTGCAGTGTGTCAATGGCATTGAAGGGCGCTTTTTCTTCTACAGTGCCCACTCCTCCAACCGGACACGAACCGGAAATAGCACTCCTCTATGAAATTGTTGTTGGACACCCAGGTGATGAAAAGCCTGGCTGACCGGGGGCCACGGATCGCCTGTCGGCCGAAACCATCGCCCTTTTGCAGGATCCCCAAAACGAGGCGCTACTACAGCACTGCCAGCATCTGGGAACTTTCCCTGAAGGAAGGCATGGGCGCCTCGAATGTGAAACTGAATCCCACCAGGTGGTGACGGAGCTGAAGGAACAGGGCTTCATCGAGCTGTCGCTGCGTGCAGCCGCCCTGTGGCGCGCTCCGCCTCTCCAGCCGCATCCAGCGTGACCCGTTTGACCGCCTGCTGCTGGCCCAGGCCCAGCAGAAAGGCCTGAAGCTGCTGACGGTAGACCCGCAGATGCTTCGGCATGAACTGCCGGAGGTGCTGGCGGCATAAGCCCCAGGACTCATCCGCTGAAGCGGCGCATCGACTGCGAGGACTCGCAGTGATGCGCCGCTTTTCTTTGGGGCAGCGCCTCGACTTTCCGGGGCCGTCCGGTGAGGGGCGTGGTTGTCGCCCCGGCACCCAGGCAATTCCCTCGCTTTCTGGGGGCTCTTTCGAGGGAGAAAGAGTCTGCAGTGCCGGTACTCTTTGCCCTGGGCTTAGCGCCCTGAAGTGTCTGCCGTTGCCCGCAGCTCCTGCCGGGCCTGGCGGATGATGGTGCTGGCACGCTGAGCGCCAGTGCGGACAGGGGCCAGTGCCACCAGCAGGTCCGGCAGGTTGCTGTTGGTCAGGTACACGCCTCCGGCTGCGGCAATCACCAGCAGGTTGCCGATGGCGTCGTTGCGCGAGCAGATCCAGACACCGCGCATGTTGCTGTCGCCTTCACGGAAGGTGTAGAGCAGGGCCGCGGCCGTGACGTTGGCCAGCAGTGCCAGCACCCCCACGATGCTCATCTCGTGATAGTTGGGCAATGAGCCTGCCCAGAACTGATAGAGGGTGGTGAGCAGCACCCAGGTGCCGAAGGCGGCCATGGTCGCGCCTTTCAGCAGCGAGGCACGGGCGCGGTGGTGCAGGGCCATGGACAGCACCAGCAGGCTGATCAGGTAGTTGCCGGCGTCCCCCAGAAAGTCCAGCGAGTCCGACATGAGCGAGACCGAACCCGAGCGGGCGCTCATCACGATCTCGATGATGAACATGCCGAAGTTGATGGCCAGCGCGGCCCACAGTACCTTGCGATAGCGGGCGGTGGTGTGTGGGCCGGGCTGGCTGGAACTGCAGCAGTCGGATGTGCAGGGCATGCGTTCTCCTTGTGCGCATCGGCGCAGGTATCGATGACCGTTCCAAGGATAACGCACCCGGTGCAGGTGTTCCAGGCGTGCCCTGCCTTTCAGTGCTGCTTCAGTGCCCGGCCACCTGACCGCCCACCGGGGCGCGCAGCAGGGTCTGGCCGAAGCGGCCGATGGCCAGCATGAGCCCCAGCATCGTGACCAGCGCCAGTGCACCGCCCACCAGGCCCAGATGGTCCAGTCCCCAGTAAATGGCGACCTGGTTGCCCAGCAGGGCGCCGCCGCCGATGCCCAGGTTGAAGAGCCCCGAGAACAGGGCCATGGCCACGTCGGTGGCGTCAGACGCCAGCGCCAGCACGCGCGCCTGCATCGACAGCGAGAAGCACATCATCATGGTGCCCCACGTCACCAGCATGCCCAGCAGCCAGCCGGCGTGGTGGGCCAGCGGCTCCAGCGTCAGCAGCGAAGGCCCATGAACAGCAGCGAACCCAGCAGGGAAGATGGCTGGGTTACGGCTGCCGCGCCAGCCGAACAGGACGCTGCCGATCAGGCCGGAACCGCCAAACACCAGCAGAACCAGGGTGATGGCCTGCCCCTGCAGGCCGGCCACGTGCTGCAGGAAGGGTTCCAGGTAGCTGTAGGTGGTGAAGTGCGCCGTCACGCCCACCACGATCAGGACATAGATGCTGACCAGGGCCGGGCGCCGAAGCAGGGACCGGCAAGCTGGAGAGCGAGCCACTGTTCTGACTGGGCAGGGGCGGGCAGCAGGCGGATCAGCACGATCATCACCACCGCAGCTGCCAGGCCGATCAGGCCGAAGGTGGCGCGCCAGCCCATGATCTCACCGACGGCGCGGCCCAGCGGGATGCCCAGCACCATGGCCAGCGACGAGCCGGTGGACAGCAGGCCCAGTCCTTGGCTGGCCCGCCCCTGGGGCGCCATGCGCACGGCCAGCGACGGCGTGATGGACCAGAAGATGGCATGCGAGGCGGCAATGCCCAGGCGGCTGGCCATCAGCACCCAGTACTGGCTGGCCACGGCCGAGACGCCATGGCTGACGATGAACACCAGGAAGACGCCGATGAGCAGGCGCCGGCGATCCATCTTGCCGGTGGCCAGCATCAGCGGCAGCGAGCCCAGTGCCACGACCCAGGCGTAGATGGTCAGCATCAGCCCCACGTCCTCGGTGCGCATGCCAAAGCTCTGTCCGATCATCGACAGAAGCCCGACGAGGGGCGAATTCGGTGGTGTTGAAGATGAAGGCGGCCAGCGCCAGCGCGACGACGGCCAGCCAGCTGCCCTGGGCAGCCGGTTCGGAGGAGGAGGGGTATTCATGAACGGCGGAGGAGCGTGTCACCCCGCCTGGGCATGGGCGCGTTCAGGGGCCATGCCGGGCAGCAGGCTCGCGTTCTGGCGGGGTTGCAACCCGCAAGTATGCGTCGGGATGACGAGCCATGACCTCATGCCGGCGGCGGAAGGCGGCGAGGGCGGGCCAGCGGGGCACTGGACGTGGTGCGGGCACAACGGCAACCGGCAGCCTGCCGGTCGTCAGATGCAGCGACGCCGCCTCGTGGCCGGAAGAGACCAGGAGGCGGCGCTGTCGGAGATGGCCGTCAGATGCCGTTGTCAGATGTCGGCAGGGAAGGCCCTTGGCCGACTTCAGCGCTGTAGCGCTCTCCACGAACAGCAGCTTCACGCGCTGCAGCGGGATGAGCCGGTCGCGCACCTTTTGCCTGCAACGGGCTGTCGTCGCGGGGAGAGCCGGCGGCAGATAGGCCAGCATGATGGGCTTGCCCAGCGTGGGCGAGACGGTGCCGGACTGGTCACTTCACCCACCGCGTCGCCCTGTTCGTCGACGATGACGGAATGGGCGCGCACCGGCACGTTGCTGTCGGCCACCAGGGCCGTCAGCCGGCGTGGTGCCCCGTGTGCCAGCTGACCCAGCACCACTTCGGCGCCCGGAAAGCCCGCGAACCGCGCGCCATCCGCACGGCGGCTCTTGGCGATGGCAAAGCCCAGTACCGCTTCCACCGGGTGTGGTGTCCGGGGCCGATGTCGCTGCCATGCAGCGGCAGGCCCGGCTTCCAGAGCGCAGGGTGTCACGCGCCCCCAGACCGGCCGGGGTCACGCGCGGATCGGCCAGCAGATGGCGCACCAGCGGCTCGGCCTCGGCGGTGGGAATGGAGATCTCGTAGCCGTCCTCGCCGGTGTAGCCGGAGCGGGTGGCGAAAGCAGGACGCCCAGCAGCTCCAGCGACACGGATTCCATGAAGCGCGGCGAGCGGGCACGCGGGTCCAGTGCGGCCAGCACGGCCTCGGCCTGCGGGCCCTGCAGGGGCGATCAGCGCAGCGTCGATCCAGGTGAATTCCAGCTCCGGGCACCGGGTGGTGAGCAGGTGGAAATCGTGATCGCGGTTGCCGGCGTTGACGATGATGCGCACCTCGCTGCCCAGGTTGACGAGCATCAGGGTCGTCCTCGATGCCCCCGCGTTCGTTCAGCAGCAGCGAGTAGCGCTGGGCGCCCTCAGGCCAGTCGGCGAAGTCCAGCGGCAGGCAGGGCTTCCAGCTGGGCGTGCAGCGTCTCGATGCGGCCATCGCGCGGCGCGCACCAGCAGCTGACCCATGTGCGAGACATCGAAGAGCCCGCACGAGGCGCGGGTGGCCAGATGCTCGGCCTTCAGGCCGCTGTACTGGATGGGCATGTCGTAGCCGGCAAAGCCGCCCATGCGGGCGCCCAGCTCGCGGTGCAGACCGTCCAGGGCAACGTGTTTCAGGGCTTCAGCCATGGTGCTCTCCTTGCGAATAGTCCGACAGGGGCGGGCAGGTGCAGACCGGGTTGCGGTCGCCGGCCGCGTTGTCGATGCGCTTGACGGTCGGCCAGACCTTGGCTGCCTTCAGCCAGGGCAGCGGGAAGACGGCCTGCTCGCGGCTGTACGGGGTGCATCCAGTCGCCGGCCACTTCGATGGCCGTGTGCGGCGCGTTCTTCAGCGGGTTGTCGTCGGCCGGGCCAGGTGCCGGCAGCGATCTCGGCGATTTCCTCGCGGATGCGCGATCATCGCGTCGCAGAAGCGGTCCAGTTCGGCCTTGCTCTCGGATTCGGTGGGCTCGACCATCAGCGTGTCGGGCACTGGGAAGGAGAGGGTCGGGGCATGGAAGCCATAGTCCATCAGCCGCTTGGCCACGTCCTCGGCGCTGACACCGTACTGGGCCCTTGAAGTGGCGCAGGTCCAGGATGCACTCGTGCGCCACGCGGCCATGCTCGCCGGTGTAGAGCACGTCATAGTGCCCTTTCAGGCGACGGGCGATGTAGTTGGCGTTGAGGATGGCCATGACCGTGGCCTGGCGGATGCCGGCCGAGCCCATCATCCGGATGTACATCCAGGAAATGGGGGTGATGAGCGCGCTGCCATGGGCGGCACCGGACACGGTGCCGGGCTGCGCTGTCGGCAGGCTGGCCCGTCAGGTGCGGGGCGGCCGGCAGGTGGGGCAGCAGGTGGGCGGCCACGGCAATGGGGCCCATGCCCGGGCCGCCGCCGCCGTGCGGGATGCAGAAGGTCTTGTGCAGGTTCAGGTGGCAGACGTCCGCGCCAATCTCGCCCGGCTTGGTGAGGCCGGCCTGGGCGTTCATGTTGGCGCCGTCCATGTACACCTGGCCGCCGGCCTCGTGCACCTTGCGGCAGATGTCGCGGATGCTGGCCTCGAACACCCCGTGGGTGGACGGGTAGGTGACCATCAGGCAGGCCAGCGCGTCGCGGTGGGCGGCCAGCTTCGCGTCCAGGTCCGCCACGTCGATGTTGCCGCTGGGCGTCGCAGGCCACCACCACGATCTTCAGCCCGGCCAGCTGGGCCGAGGCGGGGTTGGTGCCGTGCGCCGAAGCCGGGATCAGGCAGATGTTGCGCTGTGTCTGGCCCTGGGCCAGCAGGTACTCGCGGATGGCCAGCAGGCCGGCGTATTCACCCTGCGCACCCGAGTTGGGCTGGAACGAGACGCCGGCAAAGCCGGTGATGTCGGCCAGCCAGTCGCCCAGCTGGGCCAGCATGTCGGTGTAGCCCTGGGCCTGCTCGGCCGGGGCGAAGGGGTGGATGTCGGTGAAGGACGGCCAGGTGATGGGCGCCATCTCGGCGGCGGCATTCAGCTTCATCGTGCACGATCAGCGGGATCATCGAGTGCACCAGCGAGATGTCGCGGTTTTCCAGCCGTTTCAGGTAGCGGACGAACTCGGTCTCGCTGTGGAAGCGGTGGAAGACCTCATGCGTCAGGATGGGCTCGGTGCGCAGCAGGGCAGCGACAGCACGTCGCCGTGGGCGGCCAGCTTGCAGCCAGCGCCTGCAGGGGCGGCCAGGTCGGTGGCGTGGCCAGAGAGTGCTTCGTGCAGGTCGGCCACGTCGGCCAGCGTCCCACGGTCTCGTCCAGCGCCACCAGCACGCGCGTGGTCGTCCAGGCGGCGCAGGTTGATGCGCTTGCTCGCGGCCCGGGCCAGCGCGGCGTCGGCCGCGGCGGCATCCGGGAAGCGGTCAGACCAGGGTGTCAGAACCAGGGTGGCGTGCTCGGGGGCGAGGCGCGGCAGACTGCTTCTGCACGCTGGCGGCCAGCAGCCGGGCCATGCCGTGGGTGCGCAGTGCGATGCAGCGCAGCCCTCAGGGGCCATGGTAGACGGCGTAGAAGGCCGACATGTTGGCCAGCAGGGCCTGGGCGGTGCAGATGTTGCTGGTGGCCTTGTCGCGGCGGATGTGCTGCTCGCGCGTCTGCAGCGCCATGCGGTAGGCGATGTTGCCGGCGGCGTCGTGGCTGGTGCCGATGATGCGGCCCGGCATGGTGCGGATGAGCTTCTGGCGGGTGGCCATGAAGGCGGCGTGCGGGCCGCCGAATCCCAGCGGGATGCCGAAGCGCTGGGCCGAGCCGATCACCACGTCGGCGCCCTGGGCGCCAGCGGGACTTCAGCAGCACGGCGGCCAGCGGGTCGGTCCCTACGCAGACCTTCAGGCCGGCTGCCTGCAGCCGGGCGATGTCGTCGGTGGTCGCGCACGCGCCCTTCGGTGTCGGGGTTCTGCAGGTGTGCGCCATAGAAGGTGCCGGGATCCAGTGCGTCCAGCGTGCCCACCGTGACCGGGATCTCCAGCCAGCGGGCGCGGGTGCGGATCACCTCGATGACCTGCGGATGGGTGCCGGCCTCGACGAAGTAACCGGGGGCCTTGCTGGTGCTGGCCCGGCGCAGCATGGTCATCGCCTCGGCGGCCGCAGTGGCTTCGTCCAGCAGCGAGGCGTTGGCCACCTCCATGCCGGTGAGGTCGATGATCATCTGCTGGAAGACCATCAGCGCTTCCAGGCGGCCCTGCGAGATCTCGGCCTGGTAGGGCGTGTAGGCTGTGTACCAGCCGGGGTTCTCCAGCACGTTGCGACGGATCGGCTCGGGGGTGAGGGTGCCGTGTAGCCCGTGCCCAGGTAGCTGCGCCAGACCTGGTTGCGGGCGGCCAGCCCGGCCAGTTCGGCCAGCGCCGCCGCTTCGGTCCTGGCCTCGCCGATGGAAGCGCGGGCTTGTTGCCCGGATCCAGCAGGATGCTGGCCGGCACCGTCTCGGCCACCAGCGCATCCAGCGAGCTGGCACCGATGGTGGCCAGCATCTGCGTCACGTCGTCCCCGGCGGGGCCCACGTGGCGCGCCACGAATTCATCCTGTCCCTGCGCCAGCAGTCCGGCCAGGGATCCCGAGTCGTTCCGATCCGTCATGATGGTCTCAGTCCTTCAGTGCCTGTTGGTAATCGTCGGCGGACAGCAGCGCGTCCAGGTCGGCGGGGTTGGCCGGCTTGATGCGGAAGAGCCAGCCGCCCTCGAAGGGCTGCTCGTTGACCAGCTGCGGGGCATCGCCCAGCGCCTCGTTGCCGGCCACGATCTCGCCGGCGATGGGGGCGTAGACATCGGAAGCAGCCTTGGTGGATTCGACCACGCAGCAGGCCTCGTTGGCCTCGACCGAACGGCCGGCCTCGGGCAGCTCCACATAGACGAGATCGCCCAGTTCGGCCTGCGCGTGCTCGGTGATGCCCACGGTGATGGTGCCGTCGGCCTCGGTGCGCAGCCACTCGTGCGATTCGGTGTACTTGAGATTGCTGGGTACAGTCACGGGAATGTCTCCAGAGAGATGAAGGGGAAGGAAGGATCGGAAGGCGTGACAGCCCGGGGCATGTCACATCCTGCAGATTAACAGACTGCCCCCTCTGTACCTGTGCCTGAGATCGTGTCCTTCGGCGAAGCCGACGGCAGCTCCCGCAGGATGGCTGCCCGGCTTTCTCTCCAGAGTGTTCGTGCGTCGCGGCGGTCCGTTTGCCTGAGAGTTTGCGGGGAAGCTGCCCCTTCGGCGCCGTACCGACGGAAAGGGAAGGGGCCAGGGCGACCTGCAAGGCGCACCTCCAGAGAGCCTGCCGTTTGTGCAGGCGACGGTGAGCATGCCTTCCCGTTCCGGTCGGCAGCGGTCTCTCCCACTGCGACACTGGGGGGCTCGCCAAGCGAGTCCCCGGAACTTGGGGGCAAGTTAGCCGACGCACTGGGGCAAGTCAACGGGACAGGCCGGCTTTGGGCGTTTTACGGGGCCTGGAGGGCTCAGGGATTTCCCTCATGGCGCGGGCTGCACATGTCTGGACAGTGTGATTGACGCGGCCATGCCGGCCTGGCGGGTGATGGTCCAACACTCCGGGGTTGGCGGGGTTTGCCAGGGATTTTCATGGCGTTTTGCATGGGCTTCGCAGCGGATGGCTTGTTCGTGTTGCGCCTTGTCCGGCACAGGGGCGGGGGCATGGGGCGGCGTGATCCGGCCTGACGTGCGTCAATCTGGTGCGGTGGCTCTCGACCAGAATGAAAAAAATTACCCCTGCTTTCGGGAGGGCGGTGCGGCAGGAGATTTCTGCTTTCCTGCTCCCGGCTCGCGGCAGGAAACCACGACCGCATGGAGACCCGGGGCCCAATGGACGCCAGCCTTGCAGGGCGCGCAGAAAACGCTTCTTCCGACGTGGCGCAGTCGGTTCGTTCCGCACCCGCTGCGGCATCCTTCTTCACGGAAGGTGTGCAGCCCTGGCAGGACTGCACCTGCCCGTTGCCGTCGGACCGCCTGCAGGTGCTCATCACCGGCCTGCAGCAGATCGTGCCCGAGGGCAGCGTTCTTTATCGACAGGAAGATCTGCGCCCTTACGAATGCGATGGCCTGAGCGCCTATCGTCAGTTGCCGCCGGTGGTGGTGCTGCCCAGCACCGAAGAACAGGTGCGCCAGATCATCCTGCTCTGTCGACGCCTGGAGGTGCCGCTGGTGCCCCGGGGCGCCGGCACGGGCCTCACGGGCAGCGCCATGCCGCACGCGGGCGGGGTGCTGATGTCCATGGCCCGTTTCAACCAGATCCTGTCGCTGGACGCTCATGCCCGCACCGCCCGGGTGCAGCCCGGCGTGCGCAACCTGGCCATCTCCGAGGCGGCCTCGGCCTTCGGCCTTTCTACGCGCCGGACCCGTCCTCGCAGATTGCCTGCACCATCGGCGGCAACGTGGCCGAGAACTCGGGCGGCGTGCACTGTCTGAAGTACGGCCTGACCGTTCACAACGTGCTGGCGGTGCGCGGCTTCACCATCGACGGTGACCCCATCACGCTGGGCAGCACACTGCCGGGGTCGGCTTCGCGCCGGCTGCCGCCACGGAATCCGTCGCGCTCGACACCCCGGGGCTGGACCTGCTGGGCGCCTGCATCGGCTCGGAAGGCATGCTGATGGTGGTGACGGAGGTGGTGGTGAAGCTGCTGCCCACGCCCGGCTGGCGCGTCATCATGGCCTCGTTCGACGACGTGGAGACGGCGGGCAACGCCGTGGCGGCCGTCATCGCGGCCGGCCTCATCCCTGCCGGCATGGAGATGATGGACCGCCAGTCCACTCAGGCGGTCGAGCCCTTCGTGCGCGCCGGCTACGACCTGGAGGCGGCCGCCATTCTGCTGGTCGAATCCGACGGCACGGCCGAGGAGGTGGCGGAAGAGATTGCCGCCATGGAGGCCGTGCTGCGCAAGGCCGGTGCCACCCGGCTGCAGGTCTCCAGCTCTGAAGCCGAGCGGATGCGCTTCTGGTCGGGCCGCAAGAACGCCTTCCCGGCGGCTGGTCGCATCTCGGCCGACTATTACTGCATGGACGGCACCATTCCCAAGCACAAGCTGGGACAGATGCTGATGGCCATTGCCGGGATGGAGAAGAAATACGGCCTGCGCTGCATGAACGTCTTCCATGCAGGCGACGGCAACCTGCACCCGCTGATCCTGTTCGACAGCGGCAAGCCCGGCGAATGGGAGCGTGCCGAGAGTTCGGCGCCGAGATCCTGGAGCTGTGCGTGGCGCTGGGCGGCACCATCACCGGCGAACACGGCGTGGGCATCGAGAAGATCAACTCGATGTGCGTGCAGTTCTCCGAGGCCGAGCGTGCCGCGTTCTTTTGCACTCAAGCGCGCCTTCGATCCACCCGGGCTGCTCCAACCCCGGCAAGGCCATCCCCACGCTGCACCGCTGCGCCGAATACGGCCGCATGCACGTCCAGCATGGCCGGCTGAAGTTTCCTGAACTGCCGCGATTCTGAACGGGAGATCCGATGTCGGAGCACAAGGCGGGTGATGCCACCCAGGCCCACGCCATCCTGGCCGAACTGCGCGAGCAGATGGCCAACGCCTACCATCATGGCCAGCCCCTCTATCTGCAGGGGCGGCAATACCTGCCGGTTCTACGGGCACCCCGTGGCCGGCATGCCGCCGACGCCGACAGGCAGCCCTGTCGCCGCCGGGCAGGCCCCCGCCGCAGGCGTGGGCACGCAGCCTGACGGCGGTGCTGCTCAGGCCACCGTCATCGACTGCCGGCGCTATAGCGGCATTGTCCAGTACGAGCCCACCGAGCTGGTGGTGACGGTGCGATGTGGCACGCCGCTGGAAGAGCTGGAGGCTGTGCTGGCCGAGCGCGGCCAGTGTCTCGCCGTTCGACCCGCCGCGCTTTGCCCCGGGCCGCACCATTGGTGGTGTGGTGGCCACCGGTCCGTCGGGGCCACGCCGTACTCGGCCGGAGCCGTGCGCGATTTCATCCTGGGCACGGTGCTGGTCAGCGCCGATGGCCGGGTGATGCGCTTTGGCGGCGAGGTGATGAAGAACGTGGCGGGCTACGACTTCGCGGCTGCTGACCGGCTCGATGGGCATCCTGGGGCTCCTTTCCGAGGTGTCGCTGAAGGTGCTGCCCATGCCGCGCGCCGACCAGACCCCTGATGCTGCCGATGAGCCAGGCCGAGGCCATCACGGCCTGCAACCGCTGGGGCGGCAAGCCGCTGCCGCTGGGCGCCACCTGCTGGCATGACGGCATGCTGTACGTGCGTCTGTGCGGCGCGCGCCGTGCCAGGACTCGGCCCGCCAGGAGCTGGGCGGCGAGCTGATGCAGGACGAGGCCGCTGCGGCATTCTGGGCGTCGCTGCGTGACCATCGGCATGCGTTCTTGCGGCGCAAGGTGCGGCGGAGGGTGAGGCCGAGCGCCACGCTCCCCTGTGGCGCCTGTCCGTCCCGGCCGCCACCGGCCCCATCGACCCGCCCGGCACACAGCTTGTGGAGGGGGGCGCTGCGCTGGTACCGGCCGTCGGCCGAAGCGCTCGCAGTCCTGAGCGGAACGGCGCCTGCTGCGCCCCAGACCGCTGCACAGGCCCTGCGCGAACGCATCGCGGCGCTGGGCGGCACGGCCACGCTGTTCCGGGCTGACGAGGTACATGCCGACGTGCTGCGCTTTCACCCGCTGGCGCCGGTCAACCCTGCAGATCCACCAGCGGCTGAAGCAGGCCTTCGATCCACGCGGGCTGATCAACCACGGCCGGATGTACCCGGGCCCTGAGCCTCATGTGACGGGCCCATGCCCACCGAATTCTTCTGCATTCAGACCATCATGGAAACCCATCTTGCCGAGCGCTTCCTGAACACGCCGGATGGCGAAGTGGCCGAACGCATCCTGCGGGCCTGCGTGCATTGCGGCTTCTGCACGGCCACCTGTCCCACCTATCAGATCCTGGGTGACGAGCAGGACAGCCCTGCGCGGGCGCATCTACCTGATGAAGCAGGTGCTGGAAGGCGCCACGCCCACGCTGTCCACGCTGCGCCACCTGGACCGCTGCCTGACCTGTCGCAACTGCGAGGCACCCGTCCGTCGGCGTGCATTACCGCGGCTGCTCGACATCGGCCGCCGCGTCGTGGCCTCCGAGGTGCGTCGTCCGCGCGGCGAGGCCATTGGACGCAGTGTGCTGCATCGGCTCATCAGCCACAAGCCGCTGTTCGACAGCCTGATGAAGATCGGCCGCGTGGCCCGTCCCCTCCTGCCGGCTGCGCTGCAGGCCAAGATCCCGCGCGTGCACGTGCCGATCGGCAAGTGGCCCACGCAGACCCATGCCCGCAAGATCCTCATGCTGAACAACTGCGTGCAGGAAGGCATGCTGCCGGCGGTGGACAAGGCCACGGCCCGCGTGCTGGATCGGCTGGGCATCCAGGCCATCATCGAGCGCAAGTCCGGCTGCTGCGGTTCGCTCCCCTATCACATGGACGATGAGGAGGGCGGCCTGGCGGACGTGCGCCGCAACATCGATGCCTGGTGGCCGCACATCGAGCAGGGGCTCGAAGCCATCGTCATCAACATCTCGGGCTGTTCGGCCATGGTGAAGGACTATGGCTACCTGATGCGGCTGGATCCCTGCCTACGCTGAGAAGGCGGCCCGCATCTCGGCCATGACCTTTGACCTGAGCGAGTGGCTGGCCTCGCGAGCTGGGTTCCCGCAGGCCGAAGACGGCGCTGCCCACCCAGCGGCTGGTCTTTCACCCGCCCTGCACGCTGCAGCACGCCCAGAAGATCCGTGGCGTGGTGGAGGCCATGCTACCACCTGGGGGCCGAGCTGCAGCCCATCCAGGAATCGCATCTGTGCTGCGGTTCGGCCCGGTACCTACTCGGTGCTGCAGCCCGAGCTGTCCCAGAAGCTGCGCAGCCGCAAGCTCTCCAACCTGGAACGCCATCAGCCCGAGGTGATCCTGTCCGCCAACGTCGGCTGCATCGGCCACCTGGGCGGCGGCACGCAGACTCCCGTCATGCACTGGATCGAATGGATGGAGCAGCGTCTGCTGGCCGGTGGCGTGACCGACGAGCGCATCGAGATGCCTGAGATGGCACCGGACACCCACGAGGAGGGCGCTTCGGGTGCGGACTACGCTCAAGGCCACCGCCATCACCCGCCCTAGGCGCGAGACAGCCGCCGAGAAGAAAGCCGAGGCGGCCTGAACATCGAGAGGTGGCCGGGCTTCGGCCCGGGACTTTCAGAGGCTCAGGCGTCTGGAGAGTGGGGCAGGTGCAGAGGGCCTGCGTTCAGACCGCCTGCTTGTCGTTGGCCAGCAGCAGGCCCCGGATCATCCGGTACAGGAACCAGACCGAGACCGCCATGGCCACGGGGATGGCGATGAGCCATCCCAGCCAGACCAGGGAGGCCCCCAGGCTGCCGCCGTCGTTGATGGCAGCCATGGCGCCCATCGAGGCCGGGTCCACACCCGTGGACTGGAGCATCAGGAAGGATCCGACCATCACCGGCGCAAAGGCCAGCGCCAGCACGCCCAGCGTGACCCATCCGGTGCGGATCATCCAGCTGCAGTGGCTTTCATAGGGGGTGCCGCGTGCGTCGGCCCGCAGCAGGTAGGCCCCGATCACCGCCGCCATGGGACAGCAGGCCTGCGCTCAGCAGCAGGCCGCCAATGGCCACGATGTAGCAGGCCATGGCCGTCGTCCGCAGCGAAGCACTGCGGGTCTCGTCTTCCACGGAACGGGTGACCGGACGGGCACGGTGCACGCGCGGGGTGGCGTGGAAGGAGGCGGAGGCGTCCGTGATGGCGTTCATGGCAGGTCCGGGCACGAGTCGGTCTGGCAGGCGCCGGAACGGGGCCAGATTCATGCGGGCGGGCCGCGTTCCAGGTGATGAGCAGGATAGCAGATTGGCCGAGCCTGTCATGGAAATAATGCCGGCTCCGGCGCAACGGCCTGCACGCGAGCGCAGCGGCAGGTGGCGGGGACGTGCGGGGTAGGGGAGCGCCCGCGAGAGCGGGCGCGTGAGGCCGGCCCGGGACGGGTCAGTACAGCATCGGCTGGTAGGCGTTGGCCCGCAGCAGCCCCTTGATCATCCGGTACAGGAACCAGATGAAGGGAATGAGCGCCATGAACGACAGCAGCCCTGAAGGTGACGAAGCCCAGCGTGCCGAAGATGCAGACCCAGAGGATCGTCCACCAGCAGGTGCGGATCATCCAGGTGAAGTGGCTTTCATAGATGGAGCCACGGGCGGAGGGGCGCTGGATGTAGTTGATGATCAGGGCGAGCAGAGACAGCACGCCCATCGAGAAAATGGCGCCGATGATGTGCAGCCAGTAGTCGAGCATGGCCGTGCGCCGGAGGGCGGCTTCACGCTGGGTCTCGATGGTGGTGGCGTTCTCGTAGGTGTAGGGCGGCATGACAGGGGGCTCTCGTGGTCGGCGGGAAGTCACAAGGTGATCCACACCCCTCAGATGATGACACAGCCGCCCGGAATCAAGCGGCCGCGCCTTGCGGGAGCCCCCTGTCTCACCATCTGTCACATCATTCGGGGAGAGGTGGAGGCCGGCCCCGGGGCGAATCAGCTCGGCATGGGCTGGTTGGCCTTGGCCCGCTGCAGCCCTCGGATCATCTGACGCCTGGAACCAGACGAGAGATAGTAGGCAGATGAAAAAAACCCGGTATACTGAAGATGAGGACACCCAGTACACCCAAGATGCAGGCCCAGAGGAACGACTTCAGAAGGAACGAATCATCCAGATGAAGTGGCTTTCATAGATGGAGCCGCGGCTAGAGTAGCGATAGATGTAGCTGGCGAACAACACCACAAATGATGCCGTGCCCAGCGAAATGATGGAGATGATCATGTGCGTCCAATAGAGAATCACCGCTACGCGCTGGAAGACAGCGTCAGGAGGTATGTTATCGTAGGTGTAGGGGATCATGACGGGGCCTCCTTGATCAGTGGAAAGTTATCATTTGGTTTATCCCCAAATGATGGCACACCAATCAAGAATGAAGCGGCAGTATCCCTCGTATCCCCATGGGGCATAATTTTTCACATCATGCGAGCCGGCATCCGGTCGCAGCTCGCCGGCCCGAGAACTCAGTCCGAGAAGGGTTCCCGGCGATAGGCCCTCAGCGCGCCCTTCACCATGCGGTACAGGAACCAGCCGATCAGCGCGATGCTGACTCGGCAGGGCCAGGATGCGAGTGAAGATGACGACAACCACTCAGGACCAGGCAGATGAGCGGGGTCTGGATCAGCTGCTTCAGATGGTCCTCGTAGGCCGTGTCGCGTGCGCGGGAAGAGTAGAACCAGGCCACGAGCATGACGGGGACGTTCAGCATGCCGATGGAGATGAAGGGCCCCAGGAGGGAGGCGGCGTAACAGCCCAGGACGATGTTGCGCAGGCTGTCCGACCGCTGGGTGTCGATGGTGGCAGTGTTGTCCTGCATGCTTCTGTTCTCCGGTGAGGCCCGTCAGATGGGTTGAGTCGGAGAAAAACTACGACAACGCTGCGGCGTCGCCGAGGAGCAGGATACGGACTGGCCGGAAGGCCGACCCGAACGGTCAGGCCGGCCCGTGGAGCGGGGATGCCTTCTCAGTGGCCGGCCGTGGCGGCCGCAGCATGCACCAGCGAGGCATACAGTGTCTGGGCCCCCGAGGCCACGAACTGCACGCCCACGCAGATCAGCAGAAAGCCGCTGAGTCGGGTGATCACCCTCGATGCCGGTATTGCCCAGCCGGGTGGTGACGGTGCGGGCACTGCGCAGCAACAGGAACTCCACCAGGCAGACGCCCAGCATGGCGCCCAGAACGGCCAGGTAGGGCGCTGATGCGGTGCTGGAAGGTGCCCAGCTCGCGGATCTTGGTTTCCAGACCGATGACCACGGCGATGGAGCCGGGGCCGGTGATGCCGGGCAGCGCCAGCGGGAAGAAGGCGGGGTTGCTGTACTGTGCCTTGGCCACTTCCGAGACCTCGGCCTTGCTGTACAGCATGCCGTGGCCCAGCAGGGCGATGATCATGCCGCCGGCCACCCGCATGGCGCCGTAGGAAATCCCGAAGGCCTTCATGATCAGGCTGCCAGCGAACAGGCTGCCCACCAGGATGCAGAAGCAGTAGATGGAGGCCGAGGTGGCGGTGCGCCGGGTGGCGTCCGCATCCAGGTTGCCGGTGACCGAGGTGAAGATCGGCAGCGTGGCCGGCGGATTGATGATGGTGATGAGGCTGACGAAGCTGCCCACCAGGAACGCCGTGAAACTGTCTTCCACCATGGGGTCTGCCCGCCTGCCGAAAGAATACCGAAAGGGATTGTCCGGTCCTGGGCGGTGCTTGGCCAGCCTGGACGCAACAGTGTTGCGCAGACCCCTCATCAGGAAAAGGCTCCGCCAGGCGCAAAGCCGTGGCGGGCCGTGATGGGAGGGGAGGGAGGCCGGGGTCAGGCCCCGACCTTCGTCCCTGGGCGGGGGCCTCAGCCCTCCATGGCCTTGACCATGTCCTCGACGACCTTCTTGGCGTCGCCGAACACCATCATGGTCTTGGGCATGTAGAACAGCTCGTTGTCCAGGCCCGCGTAGCCGGAGGCCATCGAACGCTTGTTCACGATCACCTGGCCGGCCTTGTAGGCGTCCAGGATGGGCATGCCGGCGATGGGCGAGTTGGGGTCCTTCGCGGCCGGGTTCACCACGTCGTTGGCGCCCAGCACCAGCACCACGTCGGTTTCGCTGAACTCGGGGTTGATGTCCTCCATCTCGAACACCTGGTCGTAGGGCACTTCGGCTTCGGCCAGCAGCACGTTCATGTGCCCCGGCATCCGGCCGGCCACCGGGTGGATGGCATAGCGCACCTGCACGCCTTTCTCGATCAGCTTGTCGGTGAGTTCCTTCAGCGGGTGCTGGGCACGGGCCACCGCCAGACCGTAGCCCGGAAACGATGATGACCGAGTCGGCGTTGGCCAGCATGAAGGCCGCATCGTCGGCCGAACCGCTGCGCACCGGGCGCTGCTCCTGGCACCGCCCTGCCTGGCCGGCAGCGGCTGGATCGGCACCGAAGCCGCCCAGGATCACGTTGAAGAACGAGCGGTTCATCGCCCTTGCACATGATGTACGAGAGGATGGCGCCGCTGGAGCCCACGAGCGAACCGGCGATGATCAGCATCGGGTTGTTCAGCGAGAAGCCGATGCCGGCTGCCGCCCAGCCCGAGTAGCTGTTGAGCATCGAGACCACCACCGGCATGTCGGCGCCGCCGATCGGGATGATGATCAGCACGCCCAGCACGAAGGCGATGGCGGTCATCAGCCAGAAGGGCGTCCAGCCCTGCGTGGCTGTGAACCAGATGCCGCACAGCACCATGGCGATGGCCAGGATGAGGTTGAGTGCATGCTGGCCGGCGAAGGTGACGGGTGCGCCCTGGAACAGGCGGAACTTGTACTTGCCCGAGAGCTTGCCGAAGGCAATGACGGAGCCCGAGAAGGTGATGGCGCCCACGAAGGTGCCGATGAACAGCTCGATGCGGTTACCCACCGGGATGGGTTCACCATGGCCGACGATGTTGAAGGCCCACGGCTCGGCCACGCAGGCGATGGCGATGAACACCGCCGCCAGACCGATCATCGAGTGCATGAAGGCCACCAGCTCGGGCATCTTGGTCATTTCCACCCGGCGCGCCATGACGGTACCGGCAGAGCCGCCCACCAGCAGGCCGAAGATGACCAGCGCGATGCCGGAACTGTTGGACTGGGTGCCAGCGGCCCCCTGCAGCTTCAGGATCAGCGCCACGGTGGTGACGATGGCGATCAGCATGCCCACCATGCCGAAGACGTTGCCGCGGCGCGAGGTGGTGGGGTGCGACAGCCCCTTCAGGGCCTGGATGAAGCACACCGAGGCCACCAGGTACAACAGAACGACGAGATTCATGCTCATCAGAATGCTCCAGAAAACGATACGGGCTGCGCGATGTCAGGCTGCCGTGCAGCCGACTGCGCGGTGACGAAGGGTTGGGCCATGACGTGTCTCATGCCTTGTTCTCCGCCTTGCGCGGTTCCTTCTTCTTGAACATCTCCAGCATGCGCCGGGTGACCAGGAAGCCCCGAACACGTTGACGGAGGCGAGGATCACGGCCAGAAGGCCCATGCTCCCTGCCCAGGCCGGTCTCGGTGAGGGATGCTGCCAGCATGGCGCCCACGATGACGATGGCCGAGACGGCGTTCGTGACGGCCATCAGCGGCGTGTGCAGCGCCGGCGTCACGTTCCAGACGACGTGATAGCCCACGTAGATGGCCAGCACCAGGATGATCAGGTTGAGAATGGTGGGATTGACGAGTTCCATGTCGTGAAACCTTGGTTGAGTCCCGGTGAAGCCGGCTGTCCGGGCCGGCGCGGGCTCAGGCCTTCTGCTCGCGCAGCACCCTGGCCGTCGCGGGCCACCAGGCAGGCCTTCACGATGTCGTCTTCCAGGTCGATTTTGAGCTTCTTCTCGTCGTCGACGATCAGCTTCAGGAAATCAAGGATGTTGCGGGCGTAGAACGCCGAGGCGTCGGCCGGCACCATGGCGGGCAGGTTGCCCACCCCGGCGATGCTCACGCCCTGGTGGCGCACCACGTTGTCGGCCTTCGACAGCTCGCAGTTGCCGCCCTGTTCAACGGCCATGTCCACCACCACCGAGCCGGGACGCATGGATTCGACCATGGCGCGCGTGACCAGCACCGGCGCCTTGCGGCCCGGGATGAGGGCCGTGGTGATCACCACGTCGGCCTGGCGGATGCGCTCGGCCACGGCCTTGGCCTGGCGCTCCAGCCAGGACGGCGGCATCGGGCGTGCATAGCCGCCCACACCGGCGGCCGCCTCGCGTTCCTCGTCGGTCTCGTAGGGCACGTCGATGAACTTGGCACCCAGCGACTCGATCTGCTCCTTCACGGCCGGACGCACGTCCGAGGCCTCGACCACCGCGCCCAGGCGACGGGCCGTGGCGATGGCCTGCAGACCGGCCACGCCAGCACCCAGGATGACCACCCGAGCTGCCTTGGCGGTACCGGCAGCCGTCATCATCATGGGGAAGAAGCGCTGGTACAGGTTGGCGGCGACCAGCACGGCCTTGTATCCGGCAATATTGGCCTGAGATGAGAGGACATCCAGGCTCTGGGCACGCGTGGTGCGCGGGGCCGCCTCCAGGGCGAAGGCCGTCACGCCCGTGGCGGCCAGACGCGCCAGACCGTCGGCATGGTAGGGGTTGAGCATGCCCAGCAGGGTGGAGCCCTGCCTTCAGTTGGGGCAGTTCTTCCTCCATGGGGCCGCGCACCTTGGCCACCAGCTCGGCGCCGAAGGCACCGGCCGTGTCCACCATCTGTGCGCCGGCTTCCTCGTAGGCTGCATCGGTGATGTCGGAGGCCACACCGGCCTCACGTTCAACCAGCACTTCGTGGCCCGCCTTGACCAGCTTCTGACAGTCTCTGGCGTGGCAGCCACCCGGGTTTCGCCTGACGTCGCTCTTCGGGATCCCGATTCATGGGCAGATCCTTTCTGGGGGGTTTCTGGGGTTTCCGGGTCATGCCGCTCCCCGGCAGGCTGGCTGCAGGCGAGGAGGCAGGGGTGACCGGAACTTCCCTTGAGGGTTTCCATAATTTTCTACAATGTTCGCATGAAACGTACATTACCGGACGGAGAAGGCCGTCAGATCGTTGTAGGGCTCTCGGGCGGCGTCGATTCCGCTGTCAGTGCCTGGCTGCTGAAAGAGGCGGGCTGGCAGGTCACTGGGCCTGTTCATGAAGAACTGGGAAGACGACGACGACAGCGAGTACTGCTCGTCGCGCCAGGACTGGCTGGACGCGGCCAGCGTGGCCGACGTGATCGGCATCGACCTGGAGGCCGTCAACTTCGCTGCCGACTACCGCGAGCGGGTCTTCAGCCTGTTCCTGCAGGCTTACGAGGCCGGCTTCACGCCCAATCCCGACATCCTCTGCAACGCCGAGATCAAGTTCAAGGCGTTCCTGGACCACGCCCTGGCGCTGGGGGCCGAGCGCATCGCCACCGGCCACTACGCCGGCAACCGCATCGGGCCCGACGGCCTGGTGCAGCTGTCGCGGCGCGGATGCCAACAAGGACCAGAGCTACTTCCTGCACCGGCTGAACCAGTATCAGCTCGCGGGCCGTCTTCCCGCTGGCGGGCATCACCAAGCCCGAGGTGCGCGAGATCGCCGCCCGTATTGGCCTGCCCAACGCCACCAAGAAGGACTCCACCGGCATCTGCTTCATCGGCGAACGCCCGTTCCGCGAGTTCCTGTCGCGCTATCTGCCCACCCAGCCGGGGCCGATGGTCGATGACCGGGGCGTGCAGGTGGGCGAGCACGTCGGGCCTCGTTCTATACCCTGGGCCAGCGCAAGGGCATCGGCATCGGTGGCCGGCGCGACAACGCTGACGGCACGCCCTGGTTCGTGGCCGGCAAGGATCTGGCCAGCAACACCCTCATCGTGGTGCGCGGGCACGACCATCCCTTGCTGCTCACCCAGCGCCTGGCCGCACGCGATGTCCACTGGATCGGCGCAGCCCCCGAGCCGGGCGCCCCTATGGCGTGAAGTGCCGCTACCGCCAGCAGGGACGCCGAAGGGTGGGTGCAGCCCTCATCGCCGGAGGAGGGCGCCGCCACGGACGCGACCCCGGCAGGTGCATCGGCGGCGGTCACCGGGGCCGAAAAGCCCCCCTCACGCATCGAGGTGGGCTTCGCAGAGCCGCAATGGGCCGTCACCCCCGGCCAGTCCGTCGTCTTCTATGACGGAGAGGTCTGACCTGGGCGGGGCCATCATCGACCGGCAGGGGCTGAAGGCGGGCGGCTGTCCGCTTCCGGGTTCGCGTCCGCCCCCTGCACGTAGCCCGATATCGGGTGTTGGGAGCCTTGAGCCCAGGGCAGGCGGCGGTGCCCCGCATCCGGCCGACCGTTCCATCCATTCGTCCGCGAGCCATGGCGCAGGGCCCGCCAGGGCGACAGAATCCGCCACATGGACATCCTGGGCACAGATCGAGACCTTCCTGCACCCGGCGCCAGAGCGGCGCGGGGGCGCAGCACGTTTGCGCCCCGTGATGGTGCGCCGCCAGCGCCGCCGCCTGCTGCAGCTCAGCGACCATCGGCCTGGGCGTCCTGCTGGGGCGTCCGGTACTGGCCACCACGTCCTGTCGACCCCTGGGGCCCATCTCGGCGGGTCAGCGCACGCTGATCACCGAATTCCTGCTGGTCCACACCCAGCTGCTGGCTGGCTATGTCCTGTCCGGCGCGGACGGCCAGGCCAATCACGCCACCCTCGACAGCCTGCGTCGCCAGGGCGACGGGCTGATGCAGCGCATCAAGCGCGAGCTGTTCACCCGCATCGAGCGGGGCGACATGGCCCAGCTGGAGGCCCTGCTGGCGTACCGTGGCCGATGCCACCCGCACCCGGCCCACGCTGGACATCGCCCGCCTGATGCCGCCCATGGCGCAGGAAGTGGCTGCCCGCTGGGCGCCTTGCTGCCACCGGTGGACATCTAGCGCCGCAGGCGGCAATGAGGGCAGGGCGCGTCGGCGCCTGCTGATGAGCCAGCTGCTGCTCGATGGCGTCAGTGCTCTGCTGGTCGCAGGACCCGACGCACTGGGATCAGATGGACGAGCGCCGCGTGATGCTGGAGAAATGGCTCAATGCCGTGGCCCAGCAGGCACGAGGGCGTGCGCCTGCTGGCCCAGTGGAACCTGTTTGCCAGCGCACTGCCGCTGCGCAATGCCCACTACTGCCGGGGGCGGCCCATACCCTCCAATCCGTGGGCGAACGGCTTTACAAGCTGCTGTAGGGTAAGATCGGGGCTCTTCCGTACCCGTCCGAAGCTCCCTGATCATGACCGCCGACACGTCCGCTCTCGATGCCCTGTCTCCCTGGATGGCCGCTATGCCGCCAAGGTCGCGCTGCCGCGCCTACTGGTCCGAGGCCGCCTTCATGCGCCACCGCGTGCAGGGTGGAAGTGGCCTGGCTCATCGCCCTGTCCGACGCCGGCCTGCCCGAACTGAAGCCCTTCAGCCTGGCCGCCCGCCAGCGCCTGGAAGCCATCGTGCAGGGACTTCGGCAGCGCCGACGCCCAGGCCATCAAGACCTTCGAGCGCACCACCAACCACGACGTGAAGGCCGTCGAGTACTTCCTGAAGAGCCGCGTGGCCGACGATGCAGAACTGGCCGCCGCCAGCGAGTTCATCCACTTCGCCTGCACCTCCGAGGACATCAACAACACTTCGCACGGCCTCATGCTCAAGGGCAGCCGCGAAAAGGTCATCCTGCCGGCCATCGACGCCATCATCGACACCCTGCGCGGCATGGCGCATCAGTACGCCGCCCTGCCCATGCTGTCGCGCACCCACGGCCAGCCTGCATCGCCCACCACCCTGGGCAAGGGAAAATCGCCAACGTCGTGCAGCGCATGCAGCAGGCACGCGCCCGCATCGCCAGCGTGGCCATCCTGGGCAAGATGAACGGCGCCGTGGGCAACTACAACGCCCACCTGTCCGCCTACCCCGACGTGGACTGGCCCGCCTTCTCGCAGCAGGTCGTCGAAGGCCGGCTGGGCCTCACCTTCAACCCGCTTACCACCCAGATCGAGCCGCACGACTACATGGCCGATCTCTTCCACGCCCTGGTGAGTTTCAACACTGTGCTGCTGGACCTGTGCCGCGACATCTGGAGCTACATCTCCATCGGCTACTTCACCCAGAAGCTCAAGGCCGGCGAAGTGGGGTCCTCCACCATGCCGCACAAGGTCAACCCCATCGACTTCGAGAACGCCGAAGGCAACCTGAGCCTGGCCAATGCCCCTGCTGTCGCACCTGGCCCAGAAACTGCCCGTCAGCCGCTGGCAGCGTGACCTGACCGACTCCACCGTCCTGCGCAACGTGGGCGTGGCCCTGGGCTACAGCCTGCTGGCCTACGACTCCGCCCAGCGCGGCCTGGGCAAGTTGCAGGTGGCCGAAGCCGCCCTGGCCGCTGATCTGGACGCCAACTGGGAAGTGCTGGCCGAACCTATCCAAACCGTCATGCGTCGCTATGGCGTGGAAAAACCCTACGAGAAACTGAAGGAACTCACCCGCGGCCGCCACATCGGCCAGGCGGACCCTGTCCACCTTCATCGACGGGCTGGACATCCCCGAAACCGCCCGCGCCCAGCTGCGGGCGCTCACACCGGCCAGCTACATCGGCTGGGCCGAGGCGCTGGCGAAGAAGGTCTGATCCGGGGGAGTGGGCTGCCGGCGCTTGTTCGATTGCGTCCCCGCATCAGTCCTCGGAAAGCCCCGAGATGATGTTGGCATCTGGAAGGATCATGGCTCGAAGCGCATGGGTTCTGCAGCTATCTTGTCGCGTGCCTGTTCCATGGCAGCAACCTCCTCATTGTTCAGCCCGGCCTGGCGGCCAATGGCTGCCAGTGCATCACCCATACCCTCAGTTGTCGATGACTGCATTCGGTAGATGTGCAGTCACCGGGCAAGATGAGTCATGCCCCGGAAAGGGAGACTTTTCAGAGCCTCATGCCGCGTCATTATCTGACCGTGTGCTTCTTCGCGATCTCCACCACCTTGTCCACCCGCTGCGTGTAGCGCGGGTTGTCGGCCAGGTAGTCGGTCATCATCCAGGTGTCGACGATGACTTCGGCGATGGCCGGCCCGATCAGCTTGCCGCCCAGGCATCAGCACGTTGGTGTTCGAGTGCGAGCGCGCCAGTCCCGCACAGAACGGGTCCTGCGCCACGGCCGCGTACACGCCAGGGATCTTGTTGGCGATCAGGGCGCTGCCGTAGCCCACGCCATCGATGAAGATGCCGCGCTCCACCTGCCCGTCGCTCACCGCCAGCGCCGCCGGATAGATGAAGTCCGGCAGGTCGCAGCCTTCCCCGAGAACGGTCCGAAGTCCACCACCTCGTGGCCCTGGCTTTCCAGCCGTTTCTTCAGCGCCGCCTTCATCGCAAATCCGGCGTGATCGCCCGCCATGGCTATCTTCATGTCCGTGCTCCGTGTGGGTGAGGGGATGATGCAAGTGTGCCCCAGAACCGTCCGGCCAGCCGGGCATGTCCGGGCAAGGGGGCATGGTTTAGAGGGCGTCAGCCCTTGCACGCCTTGGTAATGTATGAATGGTTATCATCCGCTACAGAGATGATGTAGCATTCGCATGCTGACGCTGACGCTGCGGTCCCGATTCCGGTCCAGACCCCGGCAAGGCACGCAGCCATTGTGGCTGACGGCAGGAAGGAGACCCGCCATGCACTCATTCGATCCAGGCAAGCAGCGGACGCTGCGATGTCCGATGCCATGACCTTCCGCGTCATGGATGATGAATCAGAACACAATCAAGAATCAAGACGACCAACCCAGGTGAGAAAAACCATGAAAGCACTCAACGCCACCCTGCTTGCCCTGTTGCTGGGCGCATCGGCATCCGCGTCCGCCCACAGTCTCTGGACCCAGGGCGAGAACAAGGATGTCTTCGAGGCCGACCTGATCTACGGCCACGAGTTTCCCAAGCCCGAGGTCATTCCCGAGGCGCGGCTGGTGCTGTTCGAGGCACCGCAGGTGATCAGCGCCAACGGCACGCAGACTCTCGTGCAGTCGGGCGAGAACTACCACTATCGCCATTCCGCCAAGCTGGGCAAGGGCACGCACGTGCTGCTGGGCACCTATAAGCCCACGTATTGGACGAAGAAGGCCGACGGCAAGTGGGCCATGGCCAAGACGCGCGCCGATTTCCCGGATGCGCAGAGCTGCGGTCTGTACTCGATGAGCGGCAAGAGCTTCGTCATCATCGACGATGACGGCGCCTTCGCCACCAAGCCGCTGGGCAAGGGCTACGAGATCACGCCGCTGGCCAGCCCCAACGACATCAAGGTCGGTGAGCTGGCCAAGTTCCGCGTGACGCTGGACGGCAAGCCGGTGGCGGATGCCAAGGTCGTGGGCAGCCCGGCCGGCTTCAATTCGGAAGAGGTCGAGATCGAGGCCTTCTACGCCGAGACCGACAAGAACGGCGAGTTCTCGTTCCGGGCGCTGAAACCCGGTCTCTGGTACCTGTCGTCCGAGGTCGAGCAGGCACCGAAGGATCCCAAGGTCTGCGACAAGGTGGTGGACGAGTTCACGCTGAGCTTCAACGTGAAGTGATCCGGATGACGGGCCGAGCGCTTTTTGCCGGCCCGTCGCTGCCATCAGCGCGTCCGCCAGGTGATGGGCCGCGACACGGTGCCGGTGATGTTGCCGTACCGGTCCGTCACGTTCTTCTGGTGGCGCTCGGTCACGCGCTGGCCCAGATAGGTCAGGGCCTGGCCGGCCTTCCAGTTCTGCGGCACGCGCCACTGGGCGCAGCTCACGCGCGAGAAGTCGTCGATGCCCACTTCGGTGCACAGGTTGAAGTCCGACGACTGGCGGCCCCGCTCGGCGCGCATCACCACCTGTGTGGTGCTGTTCTGGTCCTCCCAGCTCAGGGACTCGGCGCCGTACATCAGCACCATGTTCCGCTTCAGGCTCCAGGGCTGGCCCAGCTGCATGTGGGTGGCGTAGGCCTGGTAGCGGGTATAGGCGCCATCGGAGATCTCGCCTTTCTCGATCCGCTGCACGGTATCGATCTTCAGCAGCTCGGCATCGGCTGCGGCCTGGTCCAGGTTGTCCGGCAGCTTGTTGGCCGACAGGCCCGTCATCACGCGCACCGAGGCAAAGGTGTCGCCGTCCGCGATCTTGTCCAGGGATGCACGGTAATCATTGAAGAAAGGCTGGGTGATGCCGTTGCCGGACTCCGTGGCCTTCACCGACTGTTCGATCTTGATTACCGGGGGCTCGCCCTGTTCGCTGGTGCGGGCTTCCACCGTGCCGACATTCTGCGTCAGCGCCGTGGCCAGCACGTCGCCCCGTATGCCCGTGCTGGAGATGGGCTCCGCCTGGTTGTCGGTCAGCAGGCTTTCGGGGGGCAGGGCGGTGGGCAGCGCAGCGATTGCCTTGGTGGTGGCTGACTTGGTCGTTGCTGCATTGAGGCGCCCGCATCACCCGATCCGTCGTGGCTGCCGCAGGCGGCCAGCAGGGTCATGATCGAGAGGCTCAAGGCGAGTCGTTTGAAGGTAGCGTTCATGTTGCCTGTCTATCCATCGGGGACCGGTCGTTCTCTGACGCTTGCCCCGTCCTGTGATTACTTCGTTTATGAAAGGTGAAAGGCCCTGTTTCTCGGGCTTTTTCCATCGTAGATAAGCAGCCGCCATCACACCGAAACGACAGGTACAAAAAATGTGTCATGTCGAACAAGTGAACAGTTGAGGCCCGGAACTGGTTACGAGAGGCCGTGTGCGCGCAGATTTGCTGACGACTTGTTGCCGATTTCTGGTAGTCGATCTGACGAAAGATGTCGTGTTATGTCGCCACGCTGGCGTCATCTGGATGAACGATCGACATATCCTTATGCGCCAGGCGCGTTGTTCTAGAACAACATCCAGGCAGCCCTTGGCCCCGTGTCATGAGAAGAGATTTAACATTTTGAGACGGTGTGATCGGGGTCAAGGAAGCCCCATCCCACCCTGTCCGTGGGGCCGCGGCCGGACGGCCCTCGGGAACCTTTCGTCCGTACCCGGCGAACGCGATGTGCTGAAGACGTTTTCGCCCATCGACGCCGCTAGGGGAAGGGCTGGGCAGGATGTCTGCTGCGGGCACGCGTCCGGTGCATCGCAAGGAGAGCAGACATGACTCAAGAGAACCTGCAGAAGATCACTGTCCACGAACGCCAGATCAACAGCCAGATCATCCTCTGGACGACGATCATCGGGGGCTTCATCAGCTCGCTGGTGAAGTGGGGTCCGAGTGAACATGCCGCCGCGCATGCCGGGCGAGATCTCGCCTCCGGGGCCAACATCGATGCGTGGCTGGGATGGCTGGGCTTCAACTCCCATTCGCTGGACTACATCTACCAGGGCGTGAACGTGCCTGGTGCGGTCACGCTCTATCACTGGCTGTTCAGCTTCGTGTTTGCCTACGTGTACGTGTGGGGCTCCATCAAGTGGCCCCGGATCCGTCTGTGGTACGGCGCCTTCTATGGCCTGATCATCACCGTGGTCATGCACGGGCTGCTGATTCCGGTGTTCGGCTTTCGCAATCCGGCCTCACGCCAAGGCTGACCGGCTGGCTGTGGAACCTGAACGCTGCCGAGCTGTGGAGCGAGATCCTCGGCCACGTCTACTGGTCGGTCTCCATCGAGATCTGCATGATCGCCGTGCTGGCCCACTTCGGCCGGCCCATCTACGGGCAGTGGTTCCGCCACTGATCCGTCGGCAGAAAAAGGCGCCAGGACCGAAGTCTCTGGCGCCTTGGGTGATCCCGCAAAGCCGGTCCCTAGGGCCGGCTTCTTCCGTTCTCAGGGCAGTTCCACCTCGGTGGCGTCCTTCTTCTTCACGGGCTTGACCAGGTCCTCACGCTTGAGGCCCAGGCGCATCACGATGGCAGCAGCCACGAAGATGGAGGAGTACACGCCGAAGCAGATGCCGATGGCCAGCGCCAGCGAGAAGTAGTGCAGCGTGGGACCGCCGAAGAACAGCATCGACAGCACCATCATCAGCGTGGACGTGGGGTGATGACCGTCCGCGAGGTGGTGGTGGTGATGGCGTGGTCCAGCACCTGGGCGGTGGTCATGTTCCGGGCATGGCGCTCGCGGAACTTCTCGCGCACCCGGTCGAAGATGATGACCGACTCGTTGACCGAGTAGCCCAGCACCGCCAGCACCGCGGCCAGCACCGACAGCGAGAATTCCCACTGGAAGAAGGCGAAGAAGCCCAGGATGATCACCACGTCATGCAGGTTGGCGATGATGCCTGCCACGCCGAACTTCCATTCGAAGCGGACGGCCAGGTAGATCACGATGCCGGCGATCACCACCAGAAGCGCCATGGCGCCGCTGGTGGCCAGTTCCTGGCCCACCTGCGGGCCCACGAACTCGTTGCGGCGCAGCTCCACCGACGGGTCATGCTTCTTGAGCGCAGCCAGCACCTGCTCGGCCTGCTTGGCGGCCGAGACGCCTTCCTTCAGCGGCAGGCGGATCAGCACGTCGCGCGAGGTGCCGAAGTTCTGCACCTGCGGCTCCGAGAAGCCCATTTCCTCAATGGCCTGGCGGGTCTTGCCCAGGTCGGCTGGCTGTGCGTAGCTGAACTCCATGACCGTACCGCCGGTGAACTCCACCGACAGGTTCAGGCCGCGGGTGAACAGGAACAGCACCGCCAGCAGGAAGAAGACGATCGAGATGGCGTTCAGGATCGTCACATGGCGCATGAACGGGATGTCGCGCCGGATCTTGAAGAGTTCCATGGTGTGCTTGCTCCCTCAGCGCTTGGCCGGTTTCAGGGTCATCCAGGTGCCAGTCGCTCTGGCCGACGGACAGGTGCTTGACGCGCTTCTTGCCGCCATACCAGAGGTTGACCAGTCCGCGCGAGACGAACACCGCCGAGAACATGGAGGTGAGAATGCCCAGGCAGTGGACCACGGCAAAGCCCTTGATGGGGCCCGAACCGAAGGCCAGCAGCGCCAGACCCGCAATCAGCGTGGTGATGTTGGCATCCAGGATGGTGGCCCAGGCGTGCTCGTAGCCCGCGCTGATGGCCATCTGCGGCGAGACGCCCTTGCGCAGCTCCTCGCGCACGCGCTCGTTGATCAGCACGTTGGCGTCAATGGCCATGCCCAGCGTCAGCGCGATGGCCGCAATGCCGGGCAGCGTGAGCGTGGCCTGCAGCAGCGACAGCACCGCCACCAGCATCAGCAGGTTGAAGCCCAGCGCCACGGTCGAGAACAGGCCGAAGAGCAGGTAGTAGACGATCATGAACACCGCGATGGCCAGAAAGCCCCACGTCACCGACTGGAAGCCCTTCGAGATGTTCTCGGCACCCAGGCTCGGGCCGATGGTGCGTTCCTCGATGATGTCCATCGGGGCCGCCAGTGCACCGGCGCGAAGCAGCAGCGCCAGGTCGCCGGCGTTCTTGGCCGAACCCATGCCCGTGATCTGGAAGCGGCTGCCCAGTTCGGACTGGATGGTGGCCACCGTCAGCACCTCGCCCTTGCCCTTCTCGAAGAGCACCACGGCCATGGGCTTGTGGATGTTCTTGCGGGAGACTTCGCGCAGGTGGCGGCCGCCGGCCTCGTTCAGGCTCACGGCCACGGCCGGCTGCTGGTGCTCGTCGAAGGTGGCCGAGGCATTGGTGAGCTGCTGGCCGGTGAAGATGGGCTCACGCCGCAGCACCACCGGGGCACCACGCCCCTGGCGGAACAGGTCGGAGCCGAAGGGCACCACGCCGTTCTCGCTGGTCAGGGCACGCTGGGCCTCGGGGCTCATGTCCACCAGACGGGCTTCCAGCGTGGCGGTACGGCCCAGGATGTCCTTGGCACGCGCCGTGTCCTGCACGCCGGGCAGCTGCACCACGATCCGGTCGGCACCCTGGCGCTGGATGACCGGCTCGGCCACGCCCAGTTCGTTGATCCGGTTGTTCAGCGTGGTGATGTTCTGCTGCACCGAGTTGTCCAGGAAGGTGCGCATGGCCGACTCGGTCAGCGTCAGCAACAGCTGCGAGTGATCGCCACTGCCCCGTTCCTGCACGGCCAGGTCGGCCTGGTTGTCACGCAGCAGCTCCTGGGCGCGGGTGCGGGCATCCTCGCTGGCAAAGTCCAGCACCAGCTGCTTGCCATTGCGCTTGATGCCGTTGTGGCGCACCTTGCGGTCGCGCAGCAGCGTGCGCACGTCGGCCATCGCGCTGTCCAGGCGCTTGTTCAGCGCCTCGGTGGTGTCGATCTGCATCAGGAAGTGAACACCGCCGCGCAGGTCCAGACCCAGGTACATGGGCAGGGGCGTGCAGCTGGGTCAGCCACGTGGGCGAGGCCGACAGCAGGTTCAGCGCGGTGATGTAGACCGGATCGGCCGGATCCGGGTTCATCGCCTTCTCCAGCACGTCGCGGGCGCGCAGCTGGGCATCGGTGGACTCGAAGCGGATCTTGACGGAGTTGTCGTCGCGCAGCACCCCGTGTTGGGGATGCCGGCCTTGTCGAGCGCGGCCAGCGCCTGGCTTTTCGGTGGCCGCGTCGACCTTGATGGTCGCCTTTTGGCTCGATATCTGAACCGCTGGCGATTCGCCGTAGAAGTTGGGGAGGGTGTAGATCAGGGCTGAAGATCAGTGCCAGCCCGATGAGGGCATATCGCCAGAACGGATATCGATTCACACTCAGATGGCCTTGATGGTGCCCTTCGGCAGAAGGGTCTGGACGGTGGACTTCTGGAAGTTCATTTCGATGGACTTGTCGCCAGAAGCAGAAACTTCGACGGTAACATAGGCGTCACCGACCTCGGTGACCCGGCCGACGATCCCGCCAGCCGTCACCACTTCATCGCCTTTTTGCAACGCTGCTAGCATGTTCCGATGCTCCTGGCCCGCTTCATCTGCGGACGGATCATCAGGAAATACATGGCCACGAACATCAGGATGATGGGCAGAAAGCCCAGCAGCTGGCTCTCGGCGCCGGCAGGGGCGGCAGTCTGCGCGTAGGCGGTGGAAATCACGATAGGGTTCCTTTCAGGGTTGAAGGGATGGATGGGTGAACCCGTCATTATAGCGACGGGCCGTCTGCCGGGCGCTCGCTCCCATGGCCGGCGCTGCAGTATCGTGAGGGGCGACCGAAGCGATCGCCCCGGGGTCATGCGTGCTTTACGGCGGAAAAACGCGCCGCGAAGGCGTCTCGCCTCAGCCGTCCAGCCCGCGCTGGCGGTCCTTCAGGAAGGCGGCGTGGAAGGCCGCAAGCGCCCCTCGGCAATGGCCTGCGCGTGCCTGGGGCCATCAGGTCCAGATAGAAGTGCAGGTTGTGCACCGTGGCCAGGTGGGCGCCCAGCATCTCGCCCACCCGCTGCAGGTGGTGCAGGTAGGCACGCGAATGGTGGCGGCAGGTGCTGCACAGGCAGGTCGGGTCCAGCGGCGCTCATCGTCGCGCCAGCGGGCGTTGCGGATCTTCAGGTCGCCGAAGCGGGTGAACAGCCAGCCGTTGCGGGCGTTGCGGGTGGGCATCACGCAGTCGAACATGTCGATGCCGCGGGCGATGCCGTCGAGCAGGTCCTCGGTGTGCCCACGCCCATCAGGTAGCGGGGCGGTCGGCGGGCAGCCGGTGGCCGATGTGGTCCAGGATGCGCAGCATGTCTTCTCTGGGCTCGCCCACCGAAAGGCCGCCCACCGCATAGCCCTCGAAGCCGATATCCGTCAGGCCCGCCAGCGACTCGTCGCGCAGGTCCTCGAACATGCCGCCCTGCACGATCCCGAACAGGGCGTTGGGGTTCTCGCCGCGCAGGAACTCGTCACGGCTGCGGCGTGCCCAGCGCAGCGACAGCCGCATCGAGCGGGCGGCCTCTTCGCGGGTGGTGGGGCGGCCATTGATCTCGATCGGCGTGCATTCGTCGAACACCATGGCGATGTCCGAGTTCAGCGCCCGCTGCACCCTGCATCGAGACCTCGGGCGTGAGAAAGAGCTTGTCGCCGTTGATGGGCGAGGCAAAACGCACGCCTTCTTCCGAGATCTTGCGCAGATCCCCAGGCTCCCAGACCTGAAACCGCCCGAATCGGTCAGGATGGGACGGTGCCAGCCGTTGAAGCCGTGCAGCCCGCCCAGTTTCTCCATCACGGTCGTGCCGGGCCGCAGCCACAGGTGGAAGGTATTGCCCAGAATGATGCGCGCGCCCACCGCCTCCAGGTCGGCCGGCGACATGCCCTTGACGGCGCCGTGGTGCCCACCGGCATGAAGATCGGGGTTTTCGATTTCGCCATGGTTGAGCCGCAGCGTGCCCTGGCGGGCCAGGCCGTCGGTGTGGTTCAGCGTGTAATGCAGCATGACATGATGGAAGGAGGTGATTCGGGGAAGCGGCTGCAGAAGGCGGGGCCGCGGCAGCCAGTGTAAGGGTACCGGCAGGGTGAAAGGGGGCGCCGGATCACGCTGGGCAGAGCCCACGGGGCCGGTCACGCCCGCCAGGCAGGCCGCCTTCGGCACCCAAGGCACCTGGAACGGCCGGGGCCATCCCGGGTATCAGGGCGATCCCCGATGGGGGCAGGTCAGGCGTCTCCTCCACGGGGCACGATCCAGCAGCATGGCATCGCCATAGCTGAAGAAGCGATAGCGCTGCGCGATGGCGTGTGCGTAGGCGCGGCGGATCGTCTCGCGGCCCGCAAAGGCGCTCACCAGGATCAGCAGCGTGGACTTGGGCAGGTGGAGTTGGTGAACAGCTGGTCCACCACCCGGGAAGCGGTAGCCCGGGGTGATGAACAGATCCGTTTCGCCACTGCCAGCCATGCCGCCGCTGGCCTCCAGCGCCCGCAGCGCCGTGGTGCCGATGGCCACCACCGGGCGTCCTCTCGGCCTTGGCGCGGGCGATGGCCTGCGCCGTTTCGGGCGACAGCGTGTAGCGCTCACTGTGCGTATGGTGCTGCGACAGGGTCTTCGGTGCGCACCGGCAGGAAGGTGCCCGCACCCACATGCAGCGTCAGATGCGCGTCTCGATGCCGCGTGCCCGCAGCGCCGCCAGCAGCGCCTCGTCAAAGTGCAGGCCGGCCGTGGGTCACACCGCACCCGGCTCGCGGGCGAACACGGTCTGATAGCGTGCCTCGTCGGCCTGATCCGGCTGGTGCTGGATGTAGGGCGGCAGCGGCAGCTCGCCCAGCCGCTCCAGCACCCCGGCCGCTGGTGCATCGAAGCGGATGCGCAGCATCATGCTGCCCGGCTCGCGTGCCGAGACGACCGTGGCGCCCTCCATGGCGTCCTCCGGCCCGAAATGCAGCCGGCTGTCCGTCGGGCGGGTGGCTGGCGCGCACCATCGCCAGCACCTCGTGCTCGCCGTCGATGCGCTCGACCATCACCTCGATGCGCCCGCCGCTTTCGCTTTTGCGTCCGGCCAGCCGCGCGTGGATGACCCGCGTCGTTGAACACCAGCAGGCTGCCGGGCGCGATGAGTTCCGGCAGATCGGCCAGCAGCCGGTCGGCAGCGCCGGTCTCGGGCAGCCGCATCAGCGTCGTCACGTCCAGCAGTCGCCCGCCGGCGCGTTGCTCGGGCGGGTACTGCGCAATCAGTTCCCGGCAGGTGATAGTCGAAATCGGACAGCTTCATCGGGATGGATCAGGAAAAGGGCGGGCATCACGGAGCGGGTAAAGGCGCCGCGTCACGTGAGAGCTTCATGCGGAAGGGCCGGGCTCTGCGAGGATCCGGCGCTGCATCAGTCGGGCGCCGGCGCCATAACCGGCCAGCTTGGTCTGCAGGCGTGGTGGGTGTCACGTCCTGAAAGCCATGCCTCTGCCGAAGCGGACTGCCCCGGCCAGTGACACCAGCCGCAGGCTGCCCAGCCCTGCTGGCGCGCAGCCGCCACGGTGGCGGCCAGCAGGCGCTGGGCAACGCCCGGCCATGCCATTCGGGGCTCACGGCGCAGTCGTGGACGAACCAGTGCCGGCCCGGTTCGGGCAGCGCATCCAGCAGCTCCCCAGCGCGGGCGGCAGCCCGTCGTCCCACGGATACGAGACCAGATAGCCCTGCCACCCGGTTGCCGGCCAGCGCCACCAGGCATCCCTGTGGTGCAAGTTGCCGGACGGTTCTGGAAGAACTCCACGGGCTCCAGCACCGGCAGGCCGGCGTAGGCCTGCTTCGCCCTGCATCAGCTGCGGCAGGTGGGATTCTTCCAGCGGCGATATCTGTACGGGTACATCGGGCCCAGACGATGGTGCGGGAAAGGCAAGGCGCCCATGGCGGAAGGCGGGAAAGGAAACGGCAGGAGTCAGGCAGGGGCACGCAGGCCCGGAGGCGGGCTGCAAGGGCGCAGGGCGCGAGGCGGTGTACCTGCCACTGCACTGTTGTCAGGTGGCCGGGCGGTTGCCGCAGGCCGCAGACTTGGGCCATAATGCCAGCCGGATGCCGATGTTACAGGAAGCGGCTCCGTCCTTCATGGCAGCAGCCATGCCCGGGTGGTGAAACTGGTAGACGCAGGGGACTCAAAATCCCCGCCGCGAGGCGTGTCGGTTCGAGTCCGACCCCGCACCATCTCTTTCTTTTTCTCTCTTTGTCAGCGCGACGGCTGCGGCCATTGCAGCAGCAGCGGAACGGGCTTCAGCTCGTCCAGACAGCTGACATCCAGGGCTGCGACGTCAGGGCGCTGCAGAAAATCTGCCATCAGCTCGGGCACACAGCCCGCCGACATCACGTTGTGCGCCTGATGCTTCAGGTGCAGATGACGCGCGTTCTTCAGTCCCGCCACGGCTGCCTCGCCCATGGCGTGACCAAGGGTTGGGTCGAACTCGCCGGTCAGTGCCAGCACGGGGATGTCCGGTGAAATCTGCTTTGTCGAACCCTGCCGGGACTTCACCCGGGGCCCAGCTGCGGCAGGCCTGGGCCATAGCCCTGATGTTGGCATTCAGCATCAGCGGGTCGGGCTGGCCTGCGGGTTTCTGGAAACTGTCGATGTCTTCGGTGCATGCCACGGCGGTGTACATGCCCATCGCCAGGATCTCCCGAAGCTGCTCGTTCATCTGTCGCGCCAGATAGCCGGGCACCTCGTAGTGCCCCTGGGCAGCCTGATGGATCAGCAAGGGGCAGCATGCTGGCTGTCTCGGGCGAATAGGCCAGCAAGCGCACCAGCGAGGCCATGGTCTCGTCTGTCAGACGCTGGCGCACCCACTCGCCCCGGGGTGGCAGCTTCAGGTTCACCTCCACCGGCTTGGCACGCAGCTTTTTCCAGCGCTTTCAGCAGCTGCGGGTACGGATCGCCCAGGGGCCTTGCGGCAGGCGGTGTCTTCCGTGCAGCGTGACAGCAGGCGCTTCAGCGCATCCTCGTGCTGGCGCGCATCCAGCTCGCCCAGATAATGCCCACATTGGGCAGGGGAATCCAGGATCAGCGCCCGCGTCTGCTGCGGATATTGCCGGGCGTACTGCAGCGCCACCCGTGTGCCGTAGGAGATGCCCAGCAGATTGATCCGCTCCAGCCCCAGGGCCTTGCGCACGGCCTCCAGATCGCGCACGGCATCGGTGGTGGTGTGAAACGCAGGTCCGCCTTGTCTGCCAGTGCCTTCTGGCAGGCAGGGTGAACGCCACCAGTTGCTGGGGCGGCATCGACAGCATGTCGGTATCCGGCGCCATCGGGCAGTCCAGCCGGTTCGATCCCCCGTGCCGCGCTGATCCACCAGCACCATGCCCCGGCGCTGCCGTATCTCGGCAAGGCTGGGCGCCAGCGCTGCATAGGGTCTGCAGCGTGTCCTGACCCGGACCGCCCGACAGCAGGAAGACCGGATCCTTCTGGGCCATGAAGGACTTGAGCGGCGGTACCACGCCAGTTTCAGTTCGATCTGTCGTCCCAGGGGCAGCTGCGGGTTTTTCGGGCACCTTCAGCGAACCACACAGGGCACGAGCACGTTGCTCCAGACCCGAGGGCGCCTGCAGGATGCGGGGCTCGAACTGCACCTGTCCGATGCGCTGGGGCTTGGGGGCCGGCAGGGCAGGGGCGTCCCGCCATGACCGTCAGCGGCAGCAGGGCAAGGCCAGCAGCAGGCTCAGGCGGGTTCGGATTCCTCGGGCTCCTGACATGACAACCTCCTGTCGTTCCGGGTGCAGGGTCGGTGATGACGCGCGTGTCGTCATCTCCGACGGTGAGCAGAAGATACAGGCTATGTCACCTCACGGGGAAGCAGGTGCGGCCGGACGGACGGGTACCGGCACCGACCGTATCTGCATGCGGATAGAAGGCGGGAGCGGCCCGCAGGGAAACAGCGATGCCTGTGGCAGACGACAGGACGGGCATGCGGGGAGGCGGTGATGGGTGGACTTCTGCAATATCAAGCCTGTTTCATTCGTCCGATCGGGATCGAATCATGCCATTGAGCGGCCTTCTGGTGGGGCTGGCGTTCGGCTTTCTGCTGCCAACGCGGCCAGTTCTGCTTCGTCTGCGGTTTCCGCGAGCTGTTCCAGAAACGTGATCCGCGCTTCATGCTGGCGTTGCTGCTGGCGGTTTCCATCCAGTCGGTGGGCTTCTTCGGCTGCAGGCGGCAGGGCTCATCACGTCTTCCCGCCGAGCAGATGCCGATCCTGCGCCACTGTGCTGGGCGGGCTGCTGTTCGGCATGGGCATCATCCTGGCGCGCTGTTGCGGAAGCGGCAGCTGGTTCCGCAGTGGCGAAGGCGCGGCCGGCAGCCCTGCTGGTGCTGCTGGTGTTTGCCATCACCCTGGCAGCTTGCCAGGCCGGTCCGTTCAGAACCTGCTGCAGCCGCTGTTGCAGCAGAGCCTCTTCGCTGGGGCTGATCCACGAGACGCTGGCATCTCGCCGTGGTGGTGCGTGGCGGCGCTGGTGGCCATGTGCGCCGGCCTGTTGTGGCAGGCGCGCCGGCAGGCCGCCTCTTCCTCGTCGCCTGCTGACGATGCGGCCGAAGCTAGTCGAAGCAGCCGAGACGGGACGCCATCCTGGGGATTGGCGCACTCATCGGTCTGCTGGGCGTGCTGGCCTGCTGGCTGAGCTGGCAGAGCGGCCGCAACTATGGCTACGGCGTGGCTGTGCCCACGGCCAACGTGCTGCAGTATCTGGTCACCGGCCAGAGCCGCGCATCTCAACTGGGGGCAGCCTCTTCGTGCTGGGCATCCTGCCCGGCGCGCTTCTTCAGCGCCTGGCTGCGGGGCAGTTCCGCTGGCGGGTGCCGCCGGTTGAGCAGGTGCCGCAGCGCATCCTGGGCGGCGTGCTGATGGGCGTGGGCGCCACGCTGGCTGGCGGCTGTACCATCACCAACACCCTGGTGGCCACCGCCTACTTCTCGTGGCAGGGCTGGCTGGCCACGCTGATGATCCTGCTGGGCTGCTGGCTGGCGCTGCGCCGCTGCGCACGCCGTCGTCTGCCTGGGCCTCCTTTTTCATTCCTTTGCATCTGTCTGCACCATCATCATGAGTCTGCTGCCCATCCGTTCGGAACCATCCGCTTTCTCCATCGGGCCATCCGTCAACAAGGCCGGCGGTCGACAGCAGGGCACCGCTGCGCATGACGCCTGCCATCGTGACGTGAAGCAGGGACGTCCGGCTGCACGCCGCCTGGCCGGTGCAGCCGCCTTGGTGGCCGCCGTGGGCATGACGCTGGCCGGCTGTGATTCGCCAGAAGGTGCAGGTGATCGACACGGCTGGCCTGGCAGCGAAGCTGGACAGCGCCGACTACGTGATCATGGACACGCGCGACGACAGCCTCTACAACGGCTTCCACGATCAGGGCGCGCCGCGTGGCGGGCACATCCGTGGTGCAGGCCAGTTCACGACGGCCTGGCTGGACCACATCGCTCCCGAGAAATTCGAGGGTTCGCGGCCGGCAAGGGCATCACCAAGGACCGTACGGTGGTGTTCTACGACAGCAACCCCGACAACCTGGAGCGGGTCAGCGCCGAGTTTGCCTCGCGTGGCTACAAGGTCGCGGTCTACAAGGACTATCTGGCCTGGGCCAGCTGATCCGAACCGGCCGATGGATGCGTTCCCGAACTATGCCCTCAGCGTCTCGCCACAGTGGCTGGACCGACTGATGAAAGGAGGCAAGCCCGAAAGCTACGACAACGATCAGTACATGCTGTTCGAGGTGTCGTGGGGGCCCCAGGAGAAATCCAATGCCTACATGCAGCACATCGTCGGCGCCTACCACTTCGACACCGACTGGATCGAGAACGCGCCCGTCTGGAACCTGTCCGATCCCAAAGGTGATCGAGGCAGAACCTGCTGCAGAACGGCATCACGCCGACAAGACCATCGTGCTGTATTCCGACAACCAGCTGGCGGCGCTACGCGTGTTGTGGGCACTGAAATGGGCAGGCGTGAAGGACGTTCGTCTTTCCTGAACGGCGGGCTGCGTGGCTGGGTGGATGCCGGCCTGCCCACCGAGACGAAGGTGAACACGCCCGAGCCCGCCGAGCACTTCGGCGTGACCATTCCGGCCAACCCGCAGATCAACATCAGCATGCCCGCTCAGGCGCAGGCTGCGCAGAAAGCAGGGGCTGAAGCTCATCAGCAACCGGTCGTGGGATGAATACATCGGCAAGGTGAGCGGCTATGACTACATCCCCGGCAAGGGAGAGCCCAAGGCGCCATCTGGGGCTTTGCCGGCACGGATTCATCCAACATGGCCGACTACTACGACCCCGACAATACACTGCGCAACCCCAACGAGATCTTTGCGCTGTGGAAGGGCAGAACATCCATGCGGGCGACAAGCTGGCCTTCTATTGCGGTACGGGCTGGCGCGCAGGCGTGCCCTGGTTCATGACCCAGCTGGCCGGCTGGAAGGACACCTTCATCTATGACGGCGGCTGGAATGCCTGGCAGATGGACTTCGGTCTATCCGGTGCAGAAAGGCGCGCCCGGCAACATGAGCAAGCCGGACGCCCACAACGACTTCGGCAAGGTGCACAAGCAGGGCGCGTCCTGCAAGAGCTGAACGGGATGAGGGTTTTTCGGCTTGACCCAGCGGTGTGACGCAGCCCGGCTTGGGCTGCGTGAAGGCGTGTTCTCGCAGGGGCTGCCGTGGCGATCGAGCCCTTGGGGCGTGGTCAAAGCTCGCCGACTGTCGTGGCTTTGGTTGCTGCCAGAGCTTCGGGGGCCGTCTTCTTCGCCAGCGATGTTGCGGCAAAAGGCTTCACGGCCGCCTTCGTGTCCGGGCCGTGCAGCCGCCTCGAATTCCTCGGGGCGACGCAGCTTCACGGTCAGCAGCACCACGGCCAGCATCACGTCCGGCCAGGCCTGGCTGTTGCCGTCAAAGGCGGGCACCCGTGCTGGCGCACGCTTCCGTGCCGTGACACAGCGCTCCACCAGCGGATGGTCGGCCGTGTCCGGCGCCTGAAGCGCACCAGCTCACGATCTGGATCAGCATCTCCAGCAGCGCATGCGTCTGGGGAGACGGCCGACAGCTCGGCCGCCGGTGGCATGGCACCACCCAGGTACAGGCAGATGGGCAGCGTGCCCGGAACAGCGGTCTTTTTCGTCATCCAGCACCAGCACCGGAATCTGGCTCAGCGGGTTGATGGCCTCCAGCTCCGGCGGGTTCTGCCACGGATCCACCATCTGCAGCGGCAGATCGTTGCGACCCAGCAGCAGCGCGCGGGCCAGGCAGATGCGCCCATAGGGCGAGGTGGGGCTGACATAGAGCTTCATGGCGGTCTCCGGTCGAGTCATGGAAGCGTCCATGGTACTCGCTGCCGTCAGACCGCTCCCGTGGGTGGCCCTGTGTCAGCCTCGCTGCCCCACACCCGCACGGCCTTGATCCCCCGCCCGCACCCGCGCCAGCAGCACCTGCAGCGGGTGGCGCAGCTGACGGTGGGCCATGCGCTTGACCTGGCTGCGGCGGGAATAGCCGGTGGCCAGTGCCTCGCCGGCTGTCTCGGCGGGGCGGTCCACCTGCGCCTGCCACGATTGCGAGTAGATGAGGCGCGAGGTGGCCAGGTTGCGGGTCTCGTGGCCATAGGTGCCGGCCATGCCGCAGCAGCCGGTGGCCTGTACCTGCAGCGTCAGCCCGAAGTGGCGGAACACCTTCACCCACTGGCCGTTGCTGTCGGGCTGGTTGGTCTTCTCGGTACAGTGAGCCAGCAGACGATAGGTCTCCGGGAAGCCGATGTTCTGGCGGGTATCACTGTTCGGGCTGGCGGCATCGGTGGCTGTCGTGGCGGAGGGGGACAGAACCTCAGCCAGCTTCCGTGCCGCCGGTCCTTCCGCCAGCGCCTGAAGCAGCCATTCCTGCGGCAGCAGCACCCGGGGCAGGTCCTGGATGCCCTCGATCTTGGCGTACTCCTGACGGAACACCAGCGTCATGGCGGGTCCAGCCCCACCAGCGGGATGTCGAACCGGGCCAGTGCCTGCAGGGCGCGGATGTGGCGGCGTGCCACGCGCTCGAAGGCGGGCAGGAAGCCCTGCACCTGCGGCGGCTTGCCGTTGGCGATGCAGCGGTGCCAGCGAGACACGCAGGCCCAGCCGAGCAGCCCGGTTCGATGAAATCCGCCAGTTGTTCGGTCTCGAAATACCGGGTGAAGCTGTCCTGGACCAGAATGACACTGCGCGCACGCTCCTCGGCAGAGAGTGCAGCCAGTGCGGCCGGGGTGGCGGAGGCCACCTGCCATCGCTGCAGCACGGGCTGGAGTGCCATGCGGTTGATGAGCGGGCTGTCCACCATGCCCACATGCTTTTCCATCATGCGCTGCACCCAGCCGTTGCCCATGATGCCGTTGTAGAGCCACGGCACGTGGGCAAACCACGGCATGGAGAATTCCAGCGAGCCGATGAGGTAATGGCGCAGCGGGCGCAGGTAGCGCTGGTGGTAGAGCTGCAGGAAGCGTGCGCGGAAATCCGGCACGTTCACCTTGATGGGACATTGCCCGGCGCAGGCCTTGCAGGACAGGCAGCCGGCCATGGCCTCGTACACCTCGTGCGAGAAGTCCGGTGCCTGCTGCCGTGCAGCGCGGGTATTGCGCCAGCGCTGCCAGAAGCTGCGCAAGAACCCCGGTGGATTGCGCGACAGTTCCAGCACGTCCACCCCGGCGTTGCCCTGCAGGCGCAGCCATTCGCGCATCAACGAGGCGCGTCCCTTGGGCGAGTGCTGGCGCTGGCGGGTGGCCTTCCATGACGGGCACATGGCGTCGTCGGGGTCATAGTTGTAGCGAGCGCCGTTGCCGTTGCAGTGCATGGCGGCACCATAGCTCTGCCAGACGCGCTCGTCGATCTGCCGGTCGTGCTCGCCGCGTGTGGGCACGCCATCGACCTTCATCAGCTGCGCCTGGCTCTGCCACGGCGTGGCAATCTGCCAGGTTGATCTGGTTGTGCGGGTCGAAGGCGGCCTTGAGTTTCTGGTGACGGATAAAGCTCACCGAAATACGCCTCGGCGTATTCCGAGCACGCCCTTGCCATGCTCGCCCCACAGCAGGCCGCCGTAGCGCTGCGCAAGGGCTGCCACCGCATCGCTGATCGGGCGCACCAGTGCCGCGTACTTCGGGTCCTTCATGTCAGCGCCGGGCGCACGTGCAGCACGCCAGCGTCCACGTGGCCGAACATGCCGTATTGCAGGCCGTGACTGTCCAGCAGCGCGCGAAACTCGGCAATGTATTCCGCCAGATTCTCGGGGGGCACGGCCGTGTCTTCCACGAAGGGCTGCGGACGGGCTTCGCCCTGCACGTTGCCCAGCAGGCCCACGGCACGCTTGCGCATGGCATAGACGCGCTTGACGGCGTCCGAACCCACCGCCAGCGTGTGGCCATGGGCGGCGCACGGTGGTGTCGGTCTGCAGGTGATTCACGAAGCGCTGCACGCGCGCGTCCACCTCGGCCGGGTCATCGCCGCTGAAATCCACCAGGTTGATGCCCAGTGTCTGCTCGCCTTCCTGCTCCGGGAAATATTCCGATACGCTGTTCCAGACGAAATCGTTCATGGCCAGCAACAGCACCTTGGAATCCACCGTCTCGATGGACAGGGGCTTCTGTGCGATCAGCGCCCGGGCGTCGCGCAGCGTCATCCATGAAGGCGGCATAGCGCACGTTCACCAGCACCGAGTATTTTCGGGATGGGCAGCACGTTGAGCCGCGCCTCCACCACGAAGCCCAGCGAGCCCTCGGCGCCGCACAGCACGCTGTTGAGGTCGAAGCGGCCGTCAGGACGACGCAGGTGCGCCAGATCGTAGCCGGTCAGGCGGCGGTTGAGCTTCGGAAACATCGCACGGATGAGATCGGCCTGCTCGTCAGCACATGCGGCGGGCCGTGCGGTGAACTGCCGATGCGCCCGGGCTTGCACACAGTGCGTCAGTCCCGCATCATCCGCCGGTTGGCTGACGAGCGCTCGCCGCCCAGCAGCACGCGTCAGCGCCAGCACGTGGTCGCGCGTCTTGCCGTAGAGGTGCAGCTGCCCTGACCGCTGGCGTCGGTATTGATCATGCCGCCCAGCGTCGCCCGGTTGAGGTGGACAGCTCGGGGGCGAAGAAAGGCCATGAGGGGCGGAGCGCGGCGTTGAGCTGGTCCTTCACCACACCGGCCTGGGCACCACCCAGCCTTCCTCGGCGTTGATCTCCAGAATGCGGTTCATGTGCCGCGACGGGTCCATCACCAGCCCGTGGGTGGTGACTGGCCGTTGGTGCCGGTGCCGCCGCCGCGCGCGTGCCAGCGCCACCGTCTGGTAGGCAGGCTGGCCCAGCAGCGTAGCCACGCGCTGCACGTCCTCGGCGTCCTTCGGGAAGACGGCGGCCTGTGGTGCCAGTTGGTAGAGCGAGGTTGTCGGTGGCGAACAGCGTTCGGGTGGCGTAGTCGTCCTGGATCTCGCCGGTAAAGCCGCTGGCGCGCAGGTCCGCCAGAAACTGTTGATAGATGGCGGGCAGCTCGTCGGCGGGGCGGGGCAGGGCGGCGATGGACGTGGAACGGGTGGGCAGATGGACTCGGCGCCGGCGCGAGTGGCCGACAGCCCGACGGTATCCGCACGCGTGCGCCCGTTGACAAGCACGGACCGTGGTCGTGACTGTGAAAGGTCAGGTTCTTCGGCCAGGGGGCATGATGCCGGCCCGTCGGCGGGCCGCCTTCCGGGGGCTGAGGGCGGCTGCGCCTGGAGGCGCCCGGTGTTCAGCCATGCGTGCCTTCTCGTCTCATGGACGTCGGAGGGGAACTTCGTCATCATGACCTGATGTTTCCATTGAGGGTGGCCCAATGCAAAAGAAACCCTTCAGCGCGATTCTGCGCAGAGCCCCAGGGAAGAATGGTGACGCTTGTCTGGACGTCATGTGTCCTTTTCCGGGCTGTTGCTGGTGTCGGTCCTGTTCTTCGTGCGCCCGTTTCCCATGTTCTCCCAGGACTCCCGTGGCTGTGCTGACGCCACGGTGGCGGACTATGAACACGCAGGACAAGGGAAGGTTTGTCAGGATTCAGGTGGTGCCGAATCCATCAGATGCCGGCAGCGTCGTCATTCATTGTTCCCGCGTCTGGCACCCGCTTCTTCGTTGGCCAGAAGGTCCAGGTCGTGGTGGACTCTGGCGGGCGTTTCCCGAGCAGAAAGGTCATGTCTGGGAAGTGAGAAACATGCGTGGTGATCCCTGGTTGACAGTCACGACATAGGCCTGCACGACCGATATGTCGAAAGGCTGAACAGGGACATTCTGATCGGATTCATTGCTGTCCAGTTCCTCTGTCTGCTGGTGATGGTCCATACGTGGTATCGGCATTACGCGAAGGCAGATCCCGTGAGGTAAGGGAAGGCAGGGAACTGCCAAGGGGAGCAATGAGGAGCGCCGGAGTTGATGGCGTCTTGATGGCCATCAATGAGCGGAACAGGGTATTTCGTTATGTTGCAACGTCTCTTTATGTTACTTAGTCTCACACCAAGAAGAGATTGGAGATCCCATGGATACGAGCGCAACATGGTGCAACGCGGTGCAGACCCGGCAGCGAAGGCACATGCAGACAGGCCCGAAACAACATGGATGCGGCGTCGGCCGCTGGCACGCTGGCTGGCCTGCCTGCCGCTGGCTGCGGCGCTGCCGCCATGGCCGCCGAGGACACGACGGCTGATCCATCGGCCCCCGTGGTGCAGCTGGATACGGTGGTGGTGACCGGCATCAAGCGGATGAACCAGACGGATTCGTTCACTGCCTCGTCGATGCGCACCACCAGGGCTGGCGCTGTCGCCGCGCGAGACGCCGCAGTCGGTCAGCGTCATCACGCAGACGCAGATGAAGGCACGGGGCGTGCATACCATCGAGGATGCGCTCAACCGCACCACCGGCGTCAACGTCACCCGCCACGGCGCCCGGGCGGTCTATCAGTCGCGCGGTTTCTACCTGGAGCAGCTTCAGGAAGACGGCATCGGCACCACCATCGGGGCACCGGGGAATTTCGGGTAACCCGTTCATGGATCCGAAGCAGCAGCTGGATCCGGCCTCTACTGAGCGCATCGAGGTGGTGCGCGGCAGTGCTGGTCTCACGCAGGGGCCGGGCGAGCCGGGTGGCGCGCTGAATGCGGTGCGCAAAGCCCACCCGCCAGACGCAGCGCAGCCTGGACGTGCAGGTGGACCGCTGGGGCACGGTACAGGGGTGTGGGGATGTCTCAGGGCACGCTCAGCCAGGAGAAGGCCATCCGCGGCCGGGTGGTGGCGGTGGCCGAGCGCGACTCGTTCCTTCAAGGACGACGTGGATGGCCACAATGGCCTGCTCTACGGGGTGCTGGACCAGACCTTCGGGGATGGCACCCGCGTGACGCTGGGCGGTCTGCTGCAGAACCAGAAGGACACGCCCGATCCCTACGGCCTGCCGCTGTCGGCCACGGCGGCGATCTGCGCCTGCCGCGTGACACCTTCCTGGGCGTGCGCTGGAACGAAGGGCGCTATCGCAAGCAGAACGCCTTCGTGGAGCTGGACCATTACCTGGACGACAACTGGAACCTGAACGTGAAGGTCGATTACCGGCGCACATTCTCGGTGCAGGGGTATGCGTCGCTGGCCGGCTCCGGCAGTCTGGGCGGTGGCATCACCGCAGATGGCATGCTGCCGCTGGATGGCATCCAGCGCTACGACCATGCCGGCAACCAGCTCACCTTCCAGGCCAACATCAACGGCGCCTTCCAGGCCTTGGGGCACCAGCACGAGGCCTTTGCCACCTACAGCTACACCCGTGAAAGGCTCGACATCCGCGACCGTTCGGAAGATACCGACGACCGCAGCTTCAATGTCTACACCTTCACCGGATACGAGGTGCCGCTGCCGAACTGGTCGGTCTACGACTTCCAGTCCTTCGTCCACAACAATTTCACGACCCACGGGCTGGCAGCCGGCGTGCGCCTGAACCCCTGCCGAGGACTGGCACGTGCTGGTGGGCACGCGCTACAGCCACTGGCATCGCGACTATGCCTACCTGTACAACACCCGCAACGGGCAGGCCGACAGCGCACGCCCACGCTGGTGGACGTGACCAAGGACGCTTCGTGCCTTCATGGGCATCACGCATGACCCTGAATGCGAACAACAGCCTACCTGAACTACTCCAGCGTCTTCAAGTACAACGCGAACGTGGGCGCCGACGGCAAGCCGCTGCCGGCCACGGTGGGCAGCAACTACGAGCTCGGCTGGAAATCCGTCTGGCATGACGGTCGGCTGAACACGGCGGTGGCGCTGTTCCGGGTGGACCAGGACAACACGGCCGTCAACTCCCGTCAGCGGCTCAACGACGGAACCCGGCGCTTTACTGGGTGCCGCTCACCATGCGCAGCCAGGGGCTGGATGCCGAGATCTCCGGCGACATCACGCCCAGCCTGAAACTGTTCGCGGGCTACACCTACAACAAGCGCGAATACACCGGCAGCGCCGGCAGTATCGTGCGCGGCGAAGAGTTCAACAAGCAGACGCCTCGCCACATGCTGCGCGCCTACGGCAACTACCGGCTGCCCGGCGAAGCTCACGCCTGGACGCTGGGTGCCGGCGTGCGCACGCAGAGCAGCACCAGCAGTGGATGGGACGTGCGTGCCAAGGGGGCAACGGTCTGGGATGCCAACGTGCAGTATGATTTCAGCCCCGACCTGTCGGTGAACCTGATCGTTCGTAACCTCACCGACCGGTACTACTACGAGAACAACGGCATCCGTTCTCATGGCTACGGCAACTTCTACGGAGAGCCGCGTACCGTGATCCTCAGCACATCGTGGAAGTTCTGAAGACCCTGGCGGGTTTCGGGCGCCTGGCGAGGCCTTTCTGGCTGAGCCGGCGCCGCTGGCCCGAGTGGTCGCTGCTCCTGTTCATCGTCGGTCTGACGCTCTTCACGGTCCGCGTCAGCGTCTGGATCCTGGACTGGGATCAGCGCTTCTACGATGCGGTGGCTGCCTTCGACGGCAGCCACATGCCGTCACTGATCGTCGAATACGCCATCTACATGGCGCTGATCACCCTCTGCATTGCCAGCCGGGAGTGGCTGCAGAAGGTGCTGATGTTCCGCTGGCGCACGCATCTCACGTCCGGACTGCAGCGCCGCTGGCTGGGCCGGCACCGTCAGTATCGGCTGCAGCTGCGCGACGAGCCGGACAACCCCGACCAGCGCATTGCCGAGGATGTCTGGCTGCTGGCCAACAAGAGCCTCACGCTGTTCTTCTCGTTCATCAACAACGTGGCCAAGCTGAGTGCCTTCGTGGCCATCCTGTGGGTGTCTTCGGGCGTTCACCCGGTCAGCGTGGGGGGCTTCACCGTGATGGTGCACGGCTACCTGGTGTGGGTGGCACTGGTCTATTCGTTGCTGAGCACGGGGCTGGCGCACTGGATCGGCCACCGCCTGCAGGGGCTGAACGTGGAACGCCAGCACCGTGAGGCGGACTATCGCGCCACGCTGCTGCGCATCCGTGACCATGCCGAGCAGATCGCCTTCTACCGGGGCGAGCGCACGGAATACGGTCGACTCAAGGTGCGCTATGCCGCCATCCGTGACAACTGGCGCGCGCTGATCAACCGCGAGTTCAAGCTCTCCACCTTCTCGGCCGCCTACGTGCGCATCAGCCTGTTCATTCCCATCTTTGCTGCGCTGCCGCTGTATCTGAGCCGGCAGATCACCTTTGGCGAGATGATGAAGGCGCGCGCCGCCTTCACGCGCGTGCAGGATGGCTTTGGCTGGTTCACCGATTCCTATCGGGAGCTGATCGAGTGGGCTGCCGTGGTGGAGCGTCTGGACGGCTTCGAGCGGGCCATGGCTGTGCTGGATGCGCCACAGGCTGCAACCGACATGGGCGTCGGAGCCCGTCGTGGTGCGATGTCTGCCGGAACCGTGCCCCTGCTGCGCATCGAAGGGCTTTCCTTGCGCACGCCGGATGGCCGCCCGCTGCTGCGGGACGTGCACCTGGAGGCGAGGGCTGGGGAGTGGGTGCTGCTCGACGGAGAGAGCGGCATTGGCAAGTCCACGCTGCTGCGTACCGTGGCCGGGTTGTGGCCCTGGTACGACGGGCACTTCCGTCTGGACACGGCCCGGGTGCTGTTCGTGCCGCAACGGCCCTATCTGCCGCAGGATTCACTGCGGGCCGTGCTTTGCTACCCGCATTGGGGGCATGGGGACGATGAGCGCCTGAAGACGGCGCTGGCCCAGGTGGGGCTGGCACGCCTGCAGGGACAGCCTGGACCAGGTGCAGAACTGGGGGCGAGTGCTGTCGGGCGGCGAGCAGCAGCGCATCAGTCTGGCGCGGGTGCTGCTGGTGCGGCCGCAGGCGCTCTTTCTGGACGAGGCCACCGGGCAGCTGGATCCGCAGTCCGCAGCCGCCATGGTTCGGCTGCTTCAGCAGGCGCTGCCCGGGGCATTGTGTGGCCATCAGCCACCAGCCGGAGGTGAAGGCGCTGTTCACGCGCCGGGCTGTGCTGACGGCTGCCGCCGAGACGCCGTAGGGGCTGTCGGCGGCGGGGCCTGTCAGGTCCACGTTGCAGTGTGCGCCGATGCTGGTCGGGCACTGCCGGGCGCTGGCCTCAACGATCTGCGCGCAGGTGAGCAGGTTGAGATCCTCATGCCCGGACACGCTGGCCGGGGGCTGGATGCGCGCCTGCCAGGCGGTCAGCACGGCATGGGCATGGGCCAGGCCCGGCGTGCTGCGCAGGATGCCCAGGTGCTGGCTCACCAGCGCCTGCAGGCTGCGACGGTCGAAAGGCGGCAGGGGCGGTACCGGATTCGTCGGCAACCCTGCTGGCGGGTAAGCACTGCGCAAAGGGGCGGATCCATCCCGGTCGGCTGCTGCCACGGTTGTTTCGCGGGGCTCGGAGGGCGCGTCCTGCGCCATGTCGTGCTTCGAGACCATTGTCATGGCCCGGATCATCGGATGGTGCCAGCGGGCGCCGTCCGCAATGGCCCGTGCGGCGTTTCGGCCCATCACCACGCATTCCAGCAGCGAGTTGCTGGCCAGCCGGTTGGCGCCATGCAGGCCGGTGCAGGCAGCTTCGCCCAGACAGAAGAGGTTCTCCACCTGGGTGTGCCCGGCCGTGTCGCAGACGATGCCGCCGCAGGTGTAGTGCTGCACCGGGCCGACCGGAATCGGGCTGCGCGTGATGTCGATGCCATGCGCCAGACAATGTGCATGAATGGTGGGGAAGTGCTCCAGGATGAAGCTGAGGGCCGATGGCTGATGTCCAGCCAGACGTGGGGCAGTGACTGCCTGCCGATCTCGGTGGCAATGGCGCGGGCCACGATGTCGCGGGGCGCCAGTTCGGCACGCTCGTCGTAGCGGGGCATGAAGCGCTCACCGGCTTCATTGCGCAGTAGGCCCCCTTCGCCGCGCACGGCTTCGGAGATCAGGAAGATCGGTTCCTGCCTGTCGGTATCGGACAGCCCGGCACCGATGTCCGTCAGGAAGCGGGAAGGTCCGGCATGCCCGGCGAAGCCGGTGGGGTGGAACTGCATGAAGGCCATGTTGGCTGCCGCGCAGCCGGCCCGGAAGGCCATGGCAATGCCGTCGCCGGTACAGGCGGTCGGGGTGGTGGTGCGGCATAGACCTGGCGCAACCGCCGCTGGCCAGCACGACGGATGTGGCCCGCATCGGCTGCAGCTGCCCCTGGTGCAGAACGCGCACGCCCACGCAGCGCTCCTCGTCGTCCTGCAGCAGGTCCACGGCCATGGTCTGTTCCAGCTGCCGGATGTTGGGGCGGCTGGCCACGGCCCGGTAGAGCGCCTGCATGATCGAGAGCCCGGTGTGGTCGGCCACGTGGGCGATGCGGCTGGCACCGTGCCCACCTTCGCGCGTCAGGTGCAGGCTGCCAGTATCCGTGCGGCTGAAGGGCACGCCCGTGCCGATCAGCCATTCGATGGCGGCTCGTCCCTGCGAGAGGATGGCACGTACCGCGGCCTCGTCGCACAGTCCGGCACCGGCCACCAGCGTGTCGGCCACGTGATCATCCAGTCGGTCCAGCCGATCCAGCACGGCGGCGATACCGCCCTGCGCGCGACTGCTGGCGTTGTCATCCAGCCGGTACTTGCACAGCAGCGCGATGCTCAGGCTCCGGCAGTGAGAGCGCCAGTGTCAGCGCTGCCAGCCCGTTGCCCACGATGATCACGTCGTGGTCGGCATTCCGTGGTTTCATGCTGGTCCCATCCCGTTGAAGACATTGGCGGCCTGCTGGCGCTTGAGCTGTTCGGCAGTCCAGCATGCGTTCCAGCGGCTTGCGGGCGGCCTGGCCCAGTGCGCTGTCCAGCAGGATCTCGTTGTGGCCGTGACGCAGCGCCTCGTGGATGCCCACCAGGCCGTTCATGGCCATCCAGGGGCAGAAGGCACAGCTCTTGCAGGTGCCGCCGTTACCGGCTGTGGGGGCCGCCAGGAAGGTCTTGTGGGGTGCCTGCTTGCGCATTTCGTGGAGGATGCCCTGGTCAGTGGCCACGATGAAGGTCTGTTCGGGGCGCTCCACGGCGGCCTTGAGCAGCTTGCTGGTGGAACCCACCACATCGGCCATCTCCACCACGCTGGCCGGTGATTCCGGATGTACCAGCACGATGGCATCCGGGTGCTCGGCCTTCAGCGCCAGCAGCTCCTCGGCCTTGAATTCGTCGTGCACGATGCACGAACCCTGCCACAGCAGCATGTCGGCGCCGGTCTGGCGGCGGATGTAGTCGCCCAAGTGCCGATCCGGCCCCCAGATGAGCTTTTCTCCCTGCGCCTTGAGGTGGGTGACGATCTCCAGTGCCACTGACGAGGTGACGACCCAGTCGGCACGCGCCTTCACGGCGGCGCTGGTGTTTGCATAGACCACCACCGTCCGGTCCGGATGCTGGTCGCAGAAAGCCGAGAACTCGTCCTCGGGGCAGCCCAGGTCAGCGAGCATTCCGCTTCCCAGGTCCGGCATCAGCACCGTCTTGTCCGGGCGAGGATCTTGGCGCTCTCGCGCCGCGAAGCGCACGCCGGCCACCACCAGCATCCGCGCTGGATGGGAGGCACCGAAGGGCCATCTCCAGCGAGTCGCCCACGCAGCCGCCGGTTTCCAGAGCCAGATCCTGGATGTCGGGATCCACGTAGTAGTGGGCCACCAGCACGGCATTGCGTTCGTGCAGCAGGGCCGCAATGCGTTCTTTCAACGCTCCAGCCTCATCAGGGCCCAGGGCATCGGGCACCTGGCCCAGGCCTCGCCGGATGCTGCAGGCCGTGGTGGGGGCGCTTCGCGTCGGGCAGGTCATGGTCGAAAACCCTGGCAGGACTTCCATCATCGTCCGGGATCCTCCTCGGTGGGGCGGGGTTACGGGCCGTGCGGGACAGCAGGGGCGGGTGAGGGTTGGTGGTGGGGGCGGGAATGTCTCGCCGGATGTCACCGTTATGCTCAATTTGAGCATAATTGGTCGGAGCTCAGGAATCGACCGGAATCCACGCCGTCCGGACAGGTCACAACGGGGGAAGCGATGGTGCGATGCGCGCGGACCTTCCGTTCCGGGGGTCATGCCGTGCTCGCACACCAGACTCCTTGCATCGGAAACGGCGTGCAGGGCGGCATGGACTCGGGAACCCCGGATCCGCGTCGTCGTGCTTATGCTCAGGTTGAGCATAAGGAGCGTGTCATCGTTCCTGTCAAACGATAACCCTTCCGGACGGGTAGAATTTTCGTAACCTCTCGATTTTCGCTGGATGGATGCCTCTCTCGAACAGACCGGCACGGCGCAAGGCATCGTCGAACTGGTCACGGTGCTGGTTGCGGTGACGGACTTCAAGGCCCGTGTACTGACCGTGGGCAACGGCACCATGCTGCCGCAGGGGCCGCTGTCGCCCGTGCATCGCTCGCTGCAGTCGGGCGTACGGCTGTGGGTGGCGCAGCAGACCGCACAGCCCATGGGTTACGTGAGCAGCTCTACACCTTCGTGGACACCCGGCGCCAGAACGACCAGGGGCCGCCGGTGCTGTACGTGAGCTACCTGGGACTGGTGAGCGAGGCCAACGAGATGGAGCTGAGCCCGGATGCGCGCTGGTTCGACTGGTACGACTATTTCCCATGGGAAGACCTGCGTGATGGCCGGCGGGACTGGATCGCCCGCGTGATCCTGCCGCGGCTGGATGCCCTGGGTGGCGCAGGCCGACACGGCAGCCATGCGCCGGGAGCGTCGCAAACCGGGTTGACCTGCCGTGGGGGCCGCCCTGTGAGTGGTCGGAGGGCGCACGTTGCAGCGCCCGAGCTGCTCTGCGAGGCGGGGCTGGTGCCGGAGTCGCTGCATCCGCAGGTGGACTTTGACGGCGCTGACAGGCCGCGCCATGCAGCACGATCATCGCCGCGTGCTGGCCACGGCCGCGTCGCGGCTGCGCGCCAAGATCGGGCATCGGCCGGTCATCTTCGACCTGATGCCCGAGCGCTTTCGGTCCGCTGCAGCTGCAGAAGAGTGTGGAGGCGCTGGTGGGCTGCGAGCTGCACAAGCAGAATTTCCGCCGTCAGGTCCTGCATCGAGGACTGCTGAAGGCCGTCGAGCAGAGCACGGCGACCTCACGCGGGCCGTCCGGCCCGCCTGTATCGCTTTCACGAGAGCGTGCTGTCCGAAAGCCTCATCTCGGGGGCGATTGTCGTTCCTCAAGGGCTGAGCGGGCGTTGTGGCATCACACAGAATTCATCAACAAGGAGATCACAGGATGTCGTCGGAATCTGCATCGAACACGCGGCCCATGCCGGGCCAGAGTACCGGAATTTCCGGGGGCGGCGCGCAGGGTATGGATGCGTCACCGTCCGGTCCGGCCGACCTCGGCGGTGTGCCGTTCCCGCTGCCCGATGTCGTGCTGGAGCCGTTCGTGCGGCAGGCGCTGGCCGAGGACCTGGGGCGGCGTGGCGACATCACGTCGGCTGCCGTCATTCCGCCTTCGGCCACGGCCTGTTTTGACGTGACCAGTCGTGAGCCGGGCGTGGTGGCCGGGCTGGATCTGGCCCGCCTGGCCTTTCACCTGTTCGATCCGGCCGTGACGTTCCAGGCCCGGGCGCAGGACGGGCAGCGGGTACGGCCCGGCAGGTGCTGGCACGCGTGCAGGGGCCGGTGCGTTCGCTGCTGTCGGCCGAACGCACGGCGCTGAATTTCATGACGCATCTGAGCGGCATCGCCACCCTGACGGCTGCTGCCGTGGCACAGACCGAGGGCACGGCCACGCGCATCACCTGCACGCGCAAGACCCTGCCCGGGCTGCGGGTCCTGCAGAAATACGCGGTGCGCGCCGGCGGGGGCTGCAATCACCGCATGGGGCTGGATGACGCCATCCTGATCAAGGGACAACCACCTGGTGCATTCCGGCAGCCTGGCGCAGACCCTCCGGCGTGCCCGGCAGGCGGCCGGACACCTCATTCCGCTGGAAGTGGAGGTGGATACGCTGGGTCAGCTGGAAGAGGCGCTGGAGGCGGGCGCCGACCTGGTGCTGCTCGACAACATGGATGACGAGATGCTGGTGCAGGCCGTGGCGATGTGCCGGGGCAAGGCACGCACCGAAGCATCCGGTGGCATCACGGTCGAGCGCATTCACCGCGTGGCAGCGACGGGTGTGGACTTCATTGCGCTGGGGTATCTGACCCACAGCAGCCGCTCGCTGGACATCGGGCTGGATGAGCCGGTGAGCTGAAGCAGGCTGTCTGGCCACCGGGCCGGGCGGACACCTGGGGGCCGCCTGCCGCCCGGCTGGGGACTGATGCTGGCGGCACGCCGCCGCCGCATGAGGGCTTTGCTGCTTACGACGCTTCCTGCAGCGCCTGCGCGTGCCACGCAATGTGCTCGCCGATGAAGCTGGCAATGAAGTAGTAGCTGTGGTCGTAGCCGGGTTGCAGGCGCAGCTCCAGCGGGTGCTGGACGGCGGCGCAGGCAGCTTCCCAGCAGTTCGGGGCGCAGCTGCTCGTGCAGGAAGGCGTCCTCACCGCCCTGATCGATGAGGATGGGCGGGCGGATGCTGGTGCTGCCTTGATCGGCGGCCAGCGCCTTGACCAGTTCCACGCTGTCCCAGGCCTTCCAGGCCTGCGGATCGTTGCCCAGGTAGGCGCCCAGAACCTTCTGGCCCCAGGGCACCTGCGCGAGGGGGCCACGATGGGGGCGAAGGCCGAGACGCGGCGGTAGCGCTCGGGATTGCGCAAGGCCACGACAAGCGCACCATGCCCGCCCATCGAATGACCAAGGATGCTGCGCACGTCGCTGGCCGGGAAGTGGGCTTCCACGAGGGCCGGCAGCTCGTCCACCACGTAGTCGTACATCCGATAGTGGTCGGCCCAGGGGCCTGGGTGGCGTTCACGTAGAAGCCGGCACCCTGGCCCAGGTCGTAGCTCTTCGTCGTCGGCCACGTCCTTGCCGCGCGGGCTGGTGTCGGGGGCGACCAGGATGAGGCCATGGCGGGCGGCGTGTTGCTGGGCACCGGCCTTGGTGATGAAGTTCTGCTCGGTGCAGGTCAGGCCCGAAAGCCAGTAGAGCACGGGGCATTTCTCGCCGGCCAGCGCCTGCGGCGGCAGGTAGACGCCCACGTTCGCGAGCGTGCCGGTGGAGGAGGAGGGTGCTGCCAGACTTCCTGGCGGCCGCCGAAGCAGGCGTGCTGTTCGATCTGTTTCATCGTTTCGTGTCCGTGGGGCTGGCCGAAGGCATGGCCCGGGCGCTGGCCGAAGGCACGGCCCCGGGGCTGAGCCGTCATGCCGGCCGGTTGTATCGGCCGGTCGTGACAGGAAGGGGGCTCAGTAATGCACCACGCTGCGGATCGACTTGCCTTCGTGCATCAGCGTGAAGGCATCGTTGATGTCGTCCAGCGGCATGGTGTGGGTCACGAAGGGTGCCAGGGTCGATCTTGCCGTGCATGGCGTCTTCCACCATGCCAGGCAGCTGCGTGCGGCCCTTGACGCCACCAAAGGCGGTGCCCAGCCAGCGGCGGCCGGTGACCAGCTGGAAGGGGCGGTGGAGATTTCCGTCCCGCACCGGCCACGCCGATGATCACCGACTGGCCCCAGCCGCGGTGGGCCGCTTCCAGTGCGGCACGCATGACGTTGACGTTGCCGATGCACTCGAAGGTGTGGTCCACGCCCCAGCCGGTCATCTCGATGAGCACCTGCTGGATGGGCTTGTCGTGGTCCTTCGGGTTCAGGCAGTCAGTGGCGCCGAACTGCCGGGCCAGCGGGAACTTGTCGGGGTTGGTGTCGATGGCGATGATGCGCCCGGCCTTGGCCTGCCGTGCACCCTGGATGACGGCCAGGCCGATGCCACCCAGCCCGAAGACGGCAACCGAGTCGCCGGCCTGCACTTTGGCTGTGTTGTGCACGGCGCCGATGCCGGTGGTGACGCCGCAGCCCAGCAGACAGACGTGCTCGGGGTTGGCCTGTGGGCTGATCTTGGCCAGCGAGACCTCGGCCACCACGGTGTATTCGCTGAAGGTGGAGCAGCCCATGTAGTGGTAGAGCGGCTGGCCGTTGTACGAGAAGCGCGTGGTGCCGTCGGGCATCACGCCCTTGCCCTGGGTGGCGCGAACCGAGGTGCAGAGGTTGGTCTTGTTGCTCTTGCAGAACAGGCACTCGCCGCATTCGGCGGTGTAGAGCGGAATGACGTGATCGCCGGGCTTCACGGAGGTGACGCCTTCGCCCACAGCTTCCACGATGCCGGCGCCCTCATGGCCCAGCACGACGGGAAAGAGGCCTTCCGGATCGTCACCGGACAGGGTGAAGGGCATCGGCATGACAGACCCCGGTATGGGTGATGCGCACCAGCACTTCGCCTTTGCGGGGCGGTTCGACATCGATCTCGACGATCTGCAGGGGCTGGCCGGCGGCAAAGGGCGACGGCGGCACGGGACCTGATGGTCATGGCGGTGTCCTGGAAGAGGGGAGGATGCCCCAGTATGCCAGCCCGAGACGTCGCCTGCAGGGTAGAGGGGACGGCGGGTCAGTGGGTCAGTGGGGATGCGGGGGGCGGGGCGGGTGGCAGGTGGTGCTGGTGGCGCGGGGAGGGACAGGCGCCTGTGGCTGATGAAAGAATCGGCACGCCGGATGGAGGCGGACCGAACCGTGATCAGGGTGCCCAAATGAAACGCGCCGGGGCGGACCCAGGGGTCCGCGCCCGGCGCGTCAGTGGCTCAGTCTCGCGTCTTAGTGCCGCGTCTTCGCCATCGGCTGGTTGGGCACCATCGGTGCCTGCTGGCGCGGCCGCGCCGGAATTCCGCGCTTGCCGTAAGCTCAGGCCCGGCTGCCCCGGTTCGGTCTGCACGCTCACGTTCGCGCCCTGGGCCTGACGCGCCTTGACCTGCTCGATGACGGTGGCGCTGCACGAACCCTCGATGAAGTCGGCGCGGTGCAGCATGCCCTTCTTCGCATCGATGAAGAGGCTGTGCGCATCGCCCACGTTCTGGGCGCTGCTGGTCACAAGCCGGCTCTTGCGGGGCAGGGTGCGTTCATCGACCTTGAGCACGTGGGTGCGCGGGCGCGAGACCGCAGTGGCTGTACTTGCCCTGTTCGTCGGAGACGATCCAGGTGCCGTTTTTCCAGGTACAGGCGCACGCCCGGGATACCCAGCTCTTCGCGGTCCTTCACACCGTTGCCGTTGCAGTCCACGTAGATCTGGCCAGCCAGGCAGGCCTCGTCGGAGAAGATGCCGCCGGTGACGCGCACCTTCAGCGGGACCTCGTTCGAGCACTGGCTGCGGCTTGCGCCATCACGACCCAGACACTGCACGTGGGCGCGGTTGATGCCGTCACCTTGTTGCGAGCCCACCCCGGCGCGCAGACGGTAGGTGATCGTCACATCACTGTTGCTGGCGCCCTGGCCGGCGGCCTGGGCGGTGCCGGCAGCGGCCACGCGATCCAGCGTGATGTGCAGCTCCCGATCGCCCTGCATCTGAACCTGGGTGGCGCGGGCGTTGGCGATGCGCACCGAGCCTGGCTCGAAGCGGAAACCGCGCGCAGACGATCGACCACCCTCGGCGACAGGGCAGGGGCCTTGCCGTTGTTGCGGATGCGCAGCTGATAGGGTGATGAGATCACCCATCTCGACCGAGCGGCTGGTGCTGGTCTTGTCGATGGAGAGCGTGGCAGCCAGCACCGGCTCGGGCGTGTCGAGGCAGGCCTGGGCCGAGAGGGGCTCGCCGCTGGCCTGTCCGCCCTGCTGGCGGGTGAGGGTGGCGGTATTGAAGAGGCCGTGGCCCGAGCCGTCACCGGCTGCCTGGCAGCGGTCGCTGGCGGTGCTGCCCGTCGAAGGGCACGCGCACGCGGAACGTCATGCGGTACACATCGGTGGCGCCGATGGCCAGCGACTGCTGGGTGGCCAGCGGCCATTGCTGGCGAGCCTGGTCAGTACCAGCACCCGCACCCGCACCCGCACCCGCACCAGTACCTGCACCCGTGACAGCCGAAGGCGTCACGTTCAGGGCCTGGTCGTTGCGCAGGATGGTGGCGCTGACGATCTCCACATCGCGGTCGAAGGCCGGAGCGCATCAACCAGGTCGTAGACGCCGGCGATGCCGCCCTCATGGCTGACGGTGAGGGTGTAGGCCACGTCATACTCGTTGGCGGTGCCGGCCACAAGGCGAGCGCTGCCGTCGACCGCCTTGGCCAGCTTCAGCGAGGCGGGAATGTCCTTGAGCTCCAGCCGGCAGGTGACGTTCTGCTGGTTGGCCAGCGTCAGGGTGTTGCCGCTGAGCGAGCCGCCGCTGCAGACCCACTCCTGCCCGTCTGGTAGCCGGGCAGAGCCAGCGCCTGCAGCTCGTAGACGCCCTGGCGCACCCCGGCCAGCGTCACGGGCCGGCTGCCGGTGACACCCTGGATGTTGTCCGGGCCGCTGGCCGAGACCGCATGCTGGGCCGGCGTGGCCGTGCCACCATGGCTGTTGCTGATGTCCAGCGCCAGCGTCAGGCTCACCGGCTGGTCCACGTGATGCACGCGGCAGGTGACATCGTCACGGCTTTGCAGCGAGGCTTGCTGTTGGCGAGGTTCACCGCCCTGGCCGCTGGCGTTCGTGCAGCTCCAGGTGCTGACCGAGTAGCCGGGCAGGGGGCTGGCTGCCAGCGTGTAGGCGCCGGCCGGCACTTCCACCTGGGTCACGGCGGGCTGGCCGCTGCGGCCATCCACGAGGATGCGACCATCGGCCGAGAGCGGGAAGTCCTCGGCCTGGGCAGTACCGCTCTGCGACATTGGTGACGGTGTTGACGAGCGTGAGCCGTGCCGGTGCGCTGTCCTCGTAGACGATGGTGCAGACGGCGGCCTGGCCCTTTTGCAGGTTCAGGTTGCTGGCCACACCGGCCTTGGCGGCCCCGTTGGCGATGCGGGTGGCACGTGCTCCGTCGATGCTGCATTGCCAGTCACTGTGCCAGTACTGGGGCAGGGGGGTGGGGGCCGAGCGTCCAGTCCCCGGTCACGACATCGGTTCTGGGTGACGGCGCTGCTGCTGCTGTTGCCCGCGACGGTGACTGTGCGGGGAGGTGGCCGCCTCAAAGTGGCTGGCCGACAGCGGCACGCCTCTGCCGTGGCCGTGCCGCCGTGGCGGTTGTTGACCACGCTCACCAGTGTGAGGCGCGATTCCTTGGCCCGCGGCAGATCCTCGTAGGCCAGGGTGCAGGTGGCTTTCTGGTCGTAGTCCAGCGCCAGGGTGGCACCCGTGGTGGTCGTGGTCTGTGCAGCCGCACCGTGCCCGGTGGTGATGTCACAGCGCCAGTCGCCATGGCGGTAGTTGGGCAGCCCGGCGCAGAAAGCGTCCAGGAGCCGGGCGCGACGTTGGCCTGGGAGATGGCAGCCTCGCCCGTGACACCGTGGAGGGTGGGGTCGGTGTCCTTGTCGTGGTGTGCCGACAGGCGCACGTCGCGTACGCCCAGCTTGCCCCCGTGGTTGCTGGTCACCTGACCCACCAGCGTGAGCTGCGGCTCGGCCCGACCGGCATAGCGCACGGAACAGGTGGCCTCATCGCCCCAGGTGAGCGCGACGCTGGCGCCATCGACCGGGGCCTGGCCATTGACCACGCACTGCCAGGCGCTGATGGCGTAGCCCGTCAGGGCTGGGGAGGAGAGGGCATAGGTGCCAGGAACGACGTCGGTACGGGTGACCGGGGTGCTGCCACTGGTGCCCTGAGCGTGAGCGCCGGATCGCCCGGTCCCCTGGCCGTCAGCGCGATCTCGCCCAGCTGGGCCTTGCCGCCATGGGTGTTGTCGATGCTGGCCTGCAGCGAGAGCCGGGGTTTCTGCGCGCTTCGGTGAAGTCGTAGCCGGTGGCATTCTGGTTGCCGCTCAGCGTGACGCTGGCGATGCTGCGGCCGTCGGTGGCGGGCTGGCCGCCCTGCGCACCGGCATGCGCCGCACCCGGCAGGCTGTCTGCACTGTTGGCCGTGATACGCGAGAGCGTGTGAGGTGCCGCTGGGCACCCGGCAAAACGCGCACGAGCGCCGTGCCGCTGCAGTCGGCATTGGCAAACACGGTGTTGGCTGCGCCCATGGCAAAGCCGTACTCGCCCTGGGCATTGCTGCGGGTCGAGAGCGTGACGGCGCGACCCTGGGCGTCCTGCCCCCTGCAGGAGCACGCACTGGTTGGGCAGGGCGGCATCGTCATGGTTGAAGGTGCCGTCCTGGTGACCGTCGATGTAGATCCGGCCGGCCAGGCCGTTGAGCGGCTGCGTGCGGATGCGCACGTTCAGGTCGGTGCCGGAATAGGTGTAGAGCAGGTGGCTGCTCGGATTGAGGGGCGGGCGGCGTGGTTGGCAAAAGATGTCGCCGGGCTGGGCGATGAGCGGATCGCTCGTCATCTTGACGCGGATCTCGTAGGGTTCGCCCGAGCCCAGACGCGGGAGCGTGGACTGGGTGCGGATGGCCGTGGTCTGGCCGATGCTGGCCGGGCAGCCGGCCTGGCCGAACTCGGGAGGCCTGGCACCAGCGGTGCTGCCACCGGGCATGGCGTTGCTGGCGTCACGGGCGTCGTTGTGGATCTCGGCAGGCGCACGGTTGGTGTAGTAGATGCGCATGCCCGGATCGATGGCCGGGGCTCGACGGCCTGCAGGGTGGTAGGCGCCGGCATCGAAGCGCGAGGCTGGGTTGCGGCCGTTGAACGAGCGCGCGGCATCGGTCGTGCCATCACCCACGAAGGGCAGGATGTCGATCACGTCGGGGATGTCGATCTGCCGAAGCGTCTGGCCCAGGGCATAGAAGGCGATGTCGTAATGGAAGGCCTCGCCCGGCTCGATCTCCTCCCTGGAGACGGTCTTTTGCAGCACGAAGCCGGGAGGCGTGTCGATGGTGACGGAAGCCTCGGCCGACTTGGCGCAGGCCTTGAAGCCGCCAGTGGCGGTGTCGAACTCGCAGTCCTCGTCGGCATCGATGGCGCCGCCGCTGACCACGGCCTGGTTGCGAGGATGCGCCGTTGGGCGAGTGTCAGCGCCAGGCGTGCACGGAAGGTGATGTCGGGCAGGAAGGCGCCGCCTTCCATGTCACCGCCCACGTGCGGGGTGACGTCCGTGTAGGTCCAGGTCAGGCGGGTGAGACCCTGCGAGGGGGTGTCCTCTTCCACCCGGGGCTCGACGGGCCGGCCGCCCATGCGTCCGCTGGTGGGCACATAGCGCATGCCGCGCGGCAGCACGTCGGTGACGGTGACGGTGCCGGGGTAGGGCGGCAGCACGGTGACGTAGCGCGGCTGCAGCTGGAAGGTGAGGTGGTGCCGGCCGCCACGGGCTGGGTGGCGTTGGCCGGCTCGATGATCTTCTTGGTGATGCGGGTGGTGGTGCGCGCCTTGGTGACCTGCAGGTGGTCACGCAATTGGGCGTTCATGTCCTTCAGGGTGGCGGCATCCACGTTGTCGGCGTGAACCACGGCACGATTGCGGATGACGCTGCCCTCGGCGATCTCGGCACCCCTCTGGCGAAGCTGCGTGCTGGGTGTCTGGACGGTGATGCTCTCCGCCCAGGTCTTGCGCAGCTGTATTCCGTAGATGTGCAGGTAGGCGCTTTTGCCGCCGGGCAGGCTGTCCAGACTTCCCCGGACATAGGTGAGGCCACCAGCAGCCTCGGCCTGCGCAACGGTGTCATGCCAGGTGATGCCGGGGCCGTCGCAGGTGTCCTGTGCGTACTCGGAGCTGCCCAGACCCGAGTTGTCACGGAGCAGTGGGCCGATGGCGCTGTCAGTGCTGGCAAAGGAGGGCCGGCGGCGCGAACGCCGTACTCGACGCGGGGATTGAGGCCCTGAGTATCGAGTTCAGCCCTGAAGTTCTGACCAGGATCGAAGGTGGTGCGATCGATGATGTCGCACAGCGTCAGATTCCTGTAGGCCACGCTGCCCTGATTGTTGAAGCCCACCCGGCTCTTCACGTGCTGACCATGAGCCGCGTAGTCAATAATGGAATCTCCCGAATAGCCAGGGTCAGCTGCGGTCCCGGTGGGCAGGGGCAGGGTCAGATCAGGGCTGTAGACCTTGCTGGCATAGCCTTGCATCCGGTTGGTGATCTGGTACGTGAACGAATCATTGCTGGTACGACCATTGGTGGCCGCCTGCCCGCTGATGGAAGTGGCTTTGAATTCGCGCAGGGACAGCTGGTGCTGTACCGGGACTGCTGGTGGATACTCGGCCAGGTCGGTCCAGAACACAACGGCCTTGTTGGCCACCCAGTATTCGTCGGGTGGAATGGATTCGCCGCTGCGTTTCACCCTCGTTCGGGTCAGCGTGGTGTCCACGCCAGTCGGGCGGATGCGGACGGTCTGGTTGTCCGGAAGCCCGTCGACAGTGGGTCGGTGGCGCAATCGCCGCCGTTGGCGACGATCCAGTTGCTTGTGTTGCGTGCGCCCGTGTCGCCCACACGCTGGTGGACGTTGATGGCTTCACCGGCCAGAAGGCTGGGGCGGCCGTCCCAGACGCTGCCGCAGCCGTCGGCGAAGCTGCCGGTCGGCATGTTGTTTGGGGACGTATTGTCTTTTCGTGCGCCAGTTGTCCAGTCGAACCGACTGGGGATAGCCGCTGACATCAAGGGCGATCTCGATGGGCCTGGTGGGATCAAGCTGTTCGACGCCTTTTCTGCCGTTGCCGTTGGGATTGCGGGCCAGTAGACCCACGAGCATGCGGTGGTAGAAACCGTCCTCGCCGTTCGGGCCCCTTCACCCTGAAAAACCGTAGGCCTTGGGATTGCCGTTGAAGCTGGTGTCGATCACCACATCGTAGGTGGGCGCTGCACTGATGGTCAGCGCCGGGGGCTGATTGGCAGCAGAAAGGCCGGCCTGTCCAACGGCGCTCACTTTCAGGGGTGGGGCGGGCAGCTGGGTGCCGTTCCTGTTCGACCCCAGAACCATGGCGGTGAAGTTGCCGGAATTGGTACCGGCCCCGTGTAGTCGGGGACGGCGCAGATCATTTTCTGGCGATCGGCCGAGACGCTGGACTTGCCCTGCAGGCAGGTTGCGGGCGCTGGCAGGCCATTCGGCCATCGGTTTTCCATCGGCGCCACGGGGCAGGGGTCATTTCAACCAGCACATCCTTCGTGCCGCCAGCATAGGAGATGGCAACCTGGTAGTTGATCTCGTCATGGGTGCGCACGATGCCATTCTTCGGGCCACTGTCCAGACCCGGACCGTCGGTGGGGTCCCAGCCCGGTGTGCCGTCGGCGGTGAGCGTATATCCGACGTTCGTGATGGCGGCATGACCCGGCAACGACCATATCGCCAGAGCGGCCAGCAGGGCGGTGGCCGATGGCGACTTTCTGTGGGACGACGGATGGGCCGGAGTCTGCAGGTCGGGAAGGCGCTCGGGGTGAGTGGCGTCGCGGGATTCACCGAGAAAGCGGACATGGGCAGGCGCTCGCGCCGAGGCGCGAGGGGCCCGCCCATGCCGGGAACAGAGAAAGCCTGGGCAGTCGTGGCTGCGCCGGGTCAGCGATCCAGCGTGCGGTTGATGCTCGGGTCGCTGCCGCGGAAGAGGCGTTCGTCGAACTTGAAGCGCAGGCGCAGATAGGCTCCGCGGCTGGTGTATTCCGGAGCCGGCCAGGTCGTAATCGCGGAAGCCGGCCCAGTTGTAGCCGCCCGACAGCCACAGGTTGGAGGTGAGCAGGTAGCCCACTTCGGCGCCGAAGGCGTTCTGGCTGTTGAGGTGCGGGCTCCACATCCGGTAGGCGAGGGCGCTGACATCCCAGCGTTCAGTCAGGCTGTGGTGGCGCGGCCGCCGGCCAGCCAGGCGCGGAAGCGGCTGTCGCCACTGGAGAAGTGGTCGGTCTGGCGCTTGCCGGCCAGGCGACCGGTCAGCCACCAGTTGCGGTCCGGATGCCAGTCGGAGACCAGGCTGGCAATGTGCTTCAGGTAGCCGTCGGACAGCGGCTGGGCGCTGGCGTCGGCTGCGGCCTCGCAGCACCGGGTCACGCCAGTCGCCAGTATTCGTAGCGGAACAGGGTGTTGACCCGGTTGGTGTCGGTGTCCCGATAGGCGAAGCCCAGCTGGAAGCGGTTCTCGTAGCGCTTGGCTGCACTGCTGCCGAAATCGTTCAGCAGATAGTAGTTGCGTACCAGGGCCGTCCAGTCACGGTTGAGCTTGCGTGACAGGCTGATGGTCGACAACCAGCCGTCATAGCCGGACAGGTACGGATCGGCCTGCGTCGTGGCGGTGGCGCCTGCGGCACGCTGGCCACCGGTGTGCCGCCATTCCAGACGGTTGGCGAGCTGCCAGCGTTCGTTGGGCTGCCACTGGATGCCGGTGGTGATGGCGGTGGCGCTGCGGTCGGTGCCGTCGAGCACCTTCAGGTGTTCGGCACCGGTCTGCAGCGACAGGCGGGGCGACAGGCGCCAGATGTTGCGGATACCGTTGGCCCACTGCGCCTGGCGGGCGCTGATGGCGTCGCACATGCGGTATTCGCTGTAGAGGGTGCCATCTTCCATGTACTCGGTGTCCAGACCGAACACGAAGGCATCGCTGCGGTAGGGGCTGGCAACCTGGGCGCCGGTCTGCGGGTCGGTGACGGTGGCGCTGGTGGCCACGCTGGACAGGCCGGTGTTCCATTCGTAGCGACCAAACAGGCGCGTCTTCTCCTGCAGGCGGTAGCTGGTGCCCAGGGCGGCGCGCTTGTGTTCGTGGTGGTTCAGGGTCCTGCTCCACCTGGCGCCGATGCGCCAGCGGTCGGTGGCCAGGACCGACAGGCCCAGTTGAGCGGCGGTGTATTCCACCGGCACGCCGGCCAGACCCGTGCCCACGCTGCTCGCCATGGCTGGTGCTCCAGCTGGCGCCGGTGTTGTAGAGCGTCTCGCCGCGGATGGGGTCCAGCGCCGTGTTGCTGCTGCCGTACATGCCGCCGCCGAAGCCCTGGTCGACGATGCCGATGCCATAGGGGGCCGTGAGGGTTGCTGGTCGTGACCAGGCCATTCTGGCTGGTGTTGCCGGCCTGTTCATCGACGCGGTTGGCACCGACTTCCACGCGCAACCCGGGGCGACGGGTCCAGTTGCACGCCGGCCTGGATCTGGGATCCGTTCCGCATCGGTCTGGCGGTCGGTGACGTAGTGGCCTCGGGTGTAGACGGCCACGCCAACCTGATGGCGGGATTCGTCCTGGAGGCAGGGGAGGTGGCATCGGCAGGCGCTGGGTCGGTGCTTTTCGCTGCAGCGCCGTCTCGTCGTGTCCTGCGTCCGCGGTTGGCCACTAGCGTCGCGCAGCACGCGTGCGGGCCTCGACGCCGGCCTGGCGCTGGCCGCCGGCAAAGGAGGAGGCCGGGTTGTTGAAGCCGATGTCGCTCTGGCCGTACCAGGCCCCGATGGCGCCCTTGTCGCCTTCGTAGCCGGCTTCGGCGCGCCAGGCGTTTCCGGCCACTTCACCGGCGTTCTGGTCGGGCGTCAGGTTGTAGCGGCGGCCGCTGACCGAATCGGCGCTGGAGCGGGTGCGGGCGATCCGGCACGAACCCAGCCGTTCTCGCCCAGGGTGGCGCTTCCACGTTGGCGCTGCCCATCTCGAAGGGGGCCAGCGGGTTGCGGTCCTTCACTCCAGGCAGCACCGATGTCGGTGCCCTCGGTGGCTGGAACTGGCCGTTGGCGCCGTAGACCCAGTACTTGCGGCCACCCTGGTCCACCTCGTAGGTGATGCGCAGCGAGACCGGGTTCAGGTTCTCGTCGAGCGACGGCACGGGGCGGTTGAGCAGGATGCGGCCGCTGAAGGGACTCGAAGGTGTAGTCGATGAAGCGGGTGAGGGGCTTGGTCTCCAGGATGCGCGCCGGGGCGTGGCGGTCGCGCACCACCATCACCACCTGCTCGGTGCCCAGCACGGCGTTGGCGGCGTTGGTGACGGTGTAGGGGCCGGAGATGCCGCGGCCGGGGAATTCCTCGACGACCTGGCGCAGGCTGTCGTGGGCCGCAAAGCTATCGAAGAAGCCTTTCTTGCCCTCGATGTGGCCGCGCACGCCGGTCATGGCGCGTTCATACTGGCCGAGGTCACGGTTCTGGAGGCGGGCGACCTTGCCCTGGCCGGCGCGTTCGGAGAAACCGCTGCCGGTGGTGATGTCACCATACAGCAGGTAGTTGCGGTCCTTGTCCAGGCGCACGTACAGGCGGCTGTTGCTCTGTGCGTCGAAGCCCACCAGTGAGCTGTCGCCGTAGACGGGGTACCAGCGCTCGGGGTCCAGGTCGCGGAACAGGCGGTTGTTGTCGGGGTGTTCGCTGTCGTAGGCCATGGTCAGCGCATGTCGCCGCGGACCTTGCCTTTCAGGAAGAAGGCGCTCTGGGCGCCGGCCTTGCGCTTGCCGTTGCCGCTGCTGCGCGTCCAGTTCTGGATCTGGTCTCGAAGCCGTCGCTGGGGCGTGCCTCGTCCAGACGGAGCGAACGGTCACGGCGCAGCGAGATGACGCCCTCGACGAAGCCGGCAGCGATCATGTCGCGCAGTTCGGGCACGAGTCGATCTGGCCTTCCACACGCACGGGGCCGGCTGAGACGCGCAGTTCCACGGTCTGCGGGTGGGGGCGCCAGCAGCAGCACCTCGGCGTGGCCATTGGTCAGCGCCACGCGCATGCCGGGTTCCAGCGGGTTCAGATCAGCCGGAAAGAGGCCCTTCATCGCTTCGGGCGCCAGGCAGCTGCAGGCGCCCGGCCGAGACTTCGACATTGACGAAGCTCTCACCCATGACGCCCTGGTTGTCGGCGTCAAAGGCGCGGATGCGCAGCTTCACGGGGCTCTGACCATCGGCGGGCACGTTGTTGCGGTCCACCTCGACCGTGATGCGGGCGATGCCGTCCTTCAGCGGCTCGACCGGCACGATGTCCCTGCATGATTCCGGCCGGTGCCGTGGGCAGGATGGCGCGCTGCAGGTCGGTGCGGTTGATTCCAGCGTGGTGGCGTCCAGTGTGTCGGCCCAGCCATGGGGGCGCCCAGTGCATGACACCCAGCAGTGGCGCTGTCCAGCGCAGCGCGTGCCGCTTTGTGCGGGCTGTTTGCTTACGGGAACGCTTGACCTGTTTCTGATTGCCGCTCATCTGAGCCCTCTGTGTGCAGGGTGCGAGCCACGCCTGCCGTGGTGCCCGTCCTCCTGCGTGCAGGAAGCGCATCCATGGCGCTTTCCGGATCTGCAGGAACACGGGCGGTTGTCCGAACGTGAACCGCCTGCGAGGCCCTTGAAACCGCATCGCTCAGTGTCGGGTAGTGAGGGCTTGCAACTACCCTTCACGCCGATGTCACGATCGCGTGATGGTGACAAATGAGTTTCCAGCCCTCGGCCAGCGGATTTTCATTGTGTCGTGTTTTTCTCTTGAGGGACCGAATTTTTCGACGGCCGTTTTTCAGCGTGAAAGGAACGCTTTTTGGGGGCAATCGATCGATGGAAAAACGAGGGGTGACGGAAGGTGGCAGGCATTCTGCCGGGGCTCTGTCTTTCAGGATGTTTTGTTGCTCTCGTGGCGGCATGTGCATGCGGTGTCGTGCCTGGAATGAACGGCTTTGTTTTTGGGGGTGAGATGGCGCCTGTCTTTATCGATGGGGCTTTTCGGTCTTGTGCTTCATGCCTTTCTGCGCTTTTGTCCAGTCTTCTGGCTTTCTATGCTTCTTGCTCTTCAGTTGTGCCCGCTTTTGCTGTTTTTATTGATGCCGGAATTTGCCCGGTGATTGGCGCAACGGGTATTGGACAGTCGGGCTGAAAAATCCTGATGGAAGGCGTTTCCTGAGGGCATTTTCATGTCCGTGGCGTCGGGGCAAAAGTCAGGGCGAAAAACCCGCCGGAAGGCGGGTGGTGGGGCATCGGGAAACCGATGCGTTGGGCGGCTTGCGCCCACAGGCCCGCGGCGGCAGGAGGCGCCTGCCGCCGGGAAGGCCGGATCAGGCCTGCGGCGTCGAAGCGGCGGGCCACTTCGTCCCAGTTGACGACGTTGTGAAGGCCGCGATGTAGTCAGGGGCGACGGTTCTGGTAGTGCAGGTAGTAGGCGTGCCCCACGTCCAGGCCCAGCACGGGGTGTTAGCAGCGCTGGCGCCGGCAGCCTGCCCATCAGCGGGCTGTCCTGGCTGGCCGAGCTGACCACCGAGCTTGCCTTCGGGGCTGACCGACAGCCAGGCCCAGCCGCTGCCGAAGCGGGTGAGGGCGGCCTTGGTGAAGGCGGGGTCCTTGAAGGCGTCGAAGCCGCCCAGGTCACGGTCGATGGCGCTGGCCAGGGCGCCCGTGGGCTGCCACCCTTGTTGGGGCCAGACGGTCCAGAACAGCGTGTGGTTGGCGTGGCCGCCACCGTTGTTGCGCACGGCGCCACGGATGGCTTCCGGCAGGCTGTCCAGGCGGGTGATCAGCTCTCGACGGGCTCGTCGGTGGCAGACCGGCGCCTTCCAGGGCGGCGTTCAGGTTGTTGACGTAGGTCTGGTGATGCTTGGTATGGTGGATTTCCATCGTCTGCGCGTCGATGTGCGGCTCGAGCGCGTCGTAGAGCATAGCCAGCTTGGGCAGGGTGTAAAGCCATGTAGAGATCTCCTGAGGATGAAAGTGATAGCCCGGTCGGCCGCCATCCCGGCAGCGGCAGGGACCGGGAGGGGAAACCTGGGGCCCGACCCCGGCGGGTCAGACCCGGCTGAAGATGAGGGTGGCGTTGGTGCCGCCGAAACCGAAGCTGTTGGACATGATGGCGTTGAGCTTCATGTCGCGGTTCTCGCGCAGGATGGGCATGCCCTCGGCCTTCTCGTCGAGCTTCTGGATGTTGGCACTGCCGCAGACGAAGCCGTCCTGCATCATCAGGATGGAGTAGATGGCCTCGTTGGAGCCGGCGGCCCCCAGGGCATGGCCCGACAGCGACTTGGTGGAGCTGATGAGCGGGATGTCGCCGTTGGCGAAGGTGGTGCGGATCGCTTCCAGCTCCCGGGTGTCCCCCACCGGCGTGGAGGTGCCGTGGGCGTTGATGTAGTCGATCTTGCCACCGTGCTGGGCCAGGGCCATCTGCATGCAGCGCACTGCGCCTTCGCCGGAGGGCTGGACCATGTCGCAGCCATCGGAGGTGGCGCCATAGCCGGTGAGCTCGCACAGGATGTTGGCACCACGGGCCTTGGCGTGCTCGTACTCTTCCAGCACCAGCATGCTGCCGCCACCGGAGATGACGAAGCCGTCACGGTCGGCGTCATAGGCGCGGCTGGCCAGTTCCGGAGTGTCGTTGTAGCGCGAGGACATGGCGCCCATGCCGTCGAACAGCATGCTCATCTGCCAGGAGACCTCTTCGCCGCCACCGGCGAAGACGATGTCCTGCTTGCCCAGCTGGATGAGTTCGGCTGCGTTGCCGATGCAGTGTGCGCTGGTGGAGCAGGCCGAGCTGATGGAGTAGTTGACGCCCTTGATCTGGAAGGGCGTGGCCAGGCAGGCCGAGACGGTGGAGCCCATGCACTTGGTGACGCCGTAGGGGCCCACGCGCTTGATGCCACTGGCCCGCAGCACGTCGGCCAGCTCCACCTGCGACGACGACGAGGCGCCGCCGCTGCCGGCGACGATGCCGGTGCGCAGGTTGGACACCTGTTCGGGGGTGAGCCCGGACTGGGCATGGCCTCCTGCAGGGCGATGGCAGAGTGAGCATGCCGGTCCCATGAAGCGCAGGATCTTGCGATCGATGTGCTCCTTGGGATCAAGGGCACTGTTGCCGGCAACCTGGGAGCGCAGCCCCATGTCCCGATAGACGGGGTCGAAGGTGATGCCCGACTTCAGTGCCCGCAACGATGCCAGGACCTCCTGGCAGTTGTTGCCCAGACTGGAGACGATGCCTATACCGGTGACGACGACTCGTTTCATCGTTTTGGCTCCCGGATGCTTGCGTGACGGGCGATGGTGGGGTTCCTCGGCACGGAGTTCAGAAGTCGTCCGTGCTGGTGAACAGACCCACGCGCAGACCATTGCCTTCGTGAGATCTTGCGGCCGTCCACGCTCATCTTCTGCATCGGCGATGCCCAGCACCAGCTTGCTGTTCATCACGCGCTTCATGTGGATGTGATAGGTGATCTTGCGGTGCTTGGGCAGCACCTGGCCACCGAACGGACCGCCGCAACCCAGGGGACGGCCCCGGCCGGGGGCACCGGTCCAGCCCAGGAAGAGCCGACCAGCTGCCAGCATGGCGTCCAGACCCAGACAGCCCGGCATGACGGGGTCGCTTTCGAAGTGGCAGCCGAAGAACCACAGGTCGGGGGTGATGTCCAGCTCGGCGATGATCTCGCCGCGGCCGTACTTGCCGCCGTCGCGGTTGATCTCGACGATGCGGTCGACCATCAGCATGTTGGGCAGGGGCAGCCGGCATTGCCGGGGCCGAACAGCTGGCCCTTGCCGCAGGCGATCAGTTCTTCTTTGGTGTAGCTGTTTTGGGGAACGAACTCGGTCATGTCAGTCCTTGGGACGGGCGGCGGCGTGCGGGATGGCTCTGTGAAGGGGCCGACTGGCAGGGGCCCGGCCCGTCGGTGAGGCCGTTTTCAGTAGAAACCCTCAATGGTATGCGCAAATTGGCCATTCTTGATGAATGGCGATGGGGTATCGGGTTTTTTTGCCGAATGGAACCGTCCGGCGCGAAGCATGCCTGCTGCCCCCGGCCGGCTGTCAATTGGCGGCAACCAGGGGCATGGATCTGTTCGATTTTTGTGTCAGCCATGCTCGACACCGGCATCCTGCCATCCGCCTTCATGCCAGGGAATGCACGGGGCAGGATGCCGGGAGCCGACTGCGGGGAGAGGCCGGCTGCGGGGCGATGTCGATGGCGCCCCGATGGGGCTTCAGCCGCGGGCCGGCGGTGCTACGGAGACGCCCTGGACGTGGTTGCGCTGCAGGGGCGGCCGCCACGTCGCCACTGGCCTTGGCGTGCTCGACGAAGCTGCGCAGCAGGGCCTCGGCACGGGCGCTGCGGCTGCGGGGCAGGCCCATGGCCTGTTCGATGACCATGAAGCGGCCGGGCAGCAGGCGCAGGCCGGGCACACGGGCGGCGTCGGCTTCCAGCTGCTGGCGCACGCCGGCGGCCACCTGATGGTTGCCCGTCAGGGAAGGTGTCGACCACGGCCTGGGACGACGCGCGCGCACCAGGCTGGCGTGCTGGGATGTGGCGGCTGAGGTAGAGGTCACAGGCGCTGCCCTTGCCGACCACGATGTCGTTGCCGGGCGCGTCGACCTCGCGTTGTCGGTGAGCGGCGAGTCGTTGCGCACCAGGTAGGCGCCTTCGATGAGCACGTAAGGGGCGGTGAAGGCAATGCCGGCGCCACGGCCCGGGTCGATGGCGAAGAACCCGATGTCGGCCCTGTTCCTCGGTGACGGCGGCCACGGCCTCGGCCGCCACTTTCACGGGGATCAGTTCCAGGTCCAGGCCCAGCAGGCGGGCGAAGGCGCGTGCCAGGTCGACCGACACGCCGGCGGGCTCGTCGCTGTCGGCTGCCGCCGGGCCAGCACGGCATTGCCCAGGTTGATGACGGCGCGCAGTTTGCCGGTGGGGGCGATTTCGGCAATCAGGGTGGGGTCGTCGATGGGATTGGGGGTCATGGCGGGTCTCCTGTATGTACTGCGATGCGTTTTCGTGAGCTTAGCAGGGCGTGCCGCTCCGGGGCAGGGGCTGGTTTCCCGCAGATGACGATGGATAGTCCCGGCATGGCGTGCCACCGGGGATGACGCGAAGGGCAGGATGTTGTCCCGATGGTGCGAAATGTTGCCGAAAGAAAGCGACTCGCCGCAAATCGTGGGATACAAGGGGCTGGGGTTTGCTCTGCGGACGGATCGGGCTGATAATGAAGGAATAAATCCCGCATGTGATATTGATCGATGGAGGAAGTCTGTGAGCGGAAGTGATGCAGCCGAACGGAACGCGGAATCGGCAGCACCGGAGCCGGTCGCGCAGGCCACGACGGCCGCCGAAGAGGCGGCGCCTTCATCCAGCCAGTCCACGTCCGGAATGGCCGAGGGGCCGTCTTCGGATTCGCCCCTGATCAACCAGCAGTTCTCCACGCTCAACAGCCTGCGCCGGGCACGCACTTGGGTGGATGTCTATCTGGTCACTGGCACCTGCCTGCACGGGCAGATCCGCTCCTTCGATTCCAACATGCTGCTGTTGCAGACCCGCAGCGGCGATGTGGCGCTCTATCACCATGCCGTCAGCAGCGTGATGCGTGCGCAGAAGCGCGGCGGAAGTGCCAAAAGCCAGCAGCCGCAAGCCGGTGCGCGGCAATGTCAGACCCGCGGTGGTCCGTCAGGCCGATGGCACGGATCAGTCCGTCGTCCGGAGGGGCGAAGGGGCGCCGATGCGCACCTGGCGCCAGCCGGCCATCGAGCCCTGCGCGTCCGCGCGTCGAGATCAATCGCGAGGCCGGTGGTCGCATCGAGGGCTCGCGGCTCACAGCGTCGCGGCCGAGCGTGGCACCGCGCCGTCCCGCTGCACCACCTGCTGGTGTGGTGGTCGTCCGTCACAAGCGCGTGCGCACCATCGTGAAGCCCGAAGACGAGCAGTGACGCCCGTGCGATCATTGGGGGCCGACGAGCTTTCGTCGCCCTTTCCGGATCGCCGCGCCCATGTTCAGTTATCGCACGCCTTTCATGTCGGCAACCATGCCGATGTGCTCAAGCACGCCATCCTGGTGGCCATCCTGCGCCACTTGGCCCTGAAGGACAAGTCGTTCTGGGTCTTCGACACGCACGCCGGTGCAGGGGCGCTACCGGCTGGATGCGGCACAGACGCGCAAGAACGCCGAATTTCGCAGTGGCATCGAGGCGCTGTGGCAGGCCCGGAAGCTGCCGGCGCTGCTGGCCGACTATCGTGACGAGGTGGCGCGCTTCGACGCCGAGCAGGAGGAGGCCACCCGCGAGCGTGCCGCTCAACGAAGGGAGTCGGCCGGTGCAGGACGTCGGGGGATGCAGCCGCCGACGCTGTGGCTGCCGAAACCGCTGCAGGCGAAAGTCGGCCTGCGGCCCGACGGGCTGCTCAGCCCACGGGGCGGTTGCCCCGCTGGTATCCGGGCTCGCCCCTGGCTGGCGCTGCAGCTGATGCGCCCGCAGGACCGCCTGCGCTGCTTCGAGGCGCACCCGACCGAAATCCAGGTCCTGCACGACAATCTGGGGTTGCGCATCGGCGGCAGGTCCAGGTCTTCGGCGAGGATGGCTTTGCCGGGCTGAAGGCGCTGCTGCCGCCCGTCTCGCGTCGGGGGCTGGTGGTCATCGACCCCTCCTACGAGGACAAGCGGGACTACGCCAGGCACGTCGCACGCTGATGGAGGCGCTGGAGCGCTTTGCCACGGGCACGATGATGCTGTGGTATCCGCTGGTGCGTCGGCGCGAGCTGATGCTGCTGTTGGACCAGCTACCCGGGCTGCCGGGCGTGACTGACTGGCTGGATGTGCGCCTGCAGGGTGGGCGCACCGCCCGAGGATGGTTACGGGCTTTATGGCAGCGGTGTCTTTGTCATCAACCCGCCCCTACACGCTGGCGGCTGAATTGCAGGAAGCCATGCCCGTGCTGTGGCAGCTGCTGGGGCAGGACGCTCAGTCGGGCTGGTGGATGGAGACGTCGGGGCAGGGCGGACGGGGCGCGCGCCCCAGGCCCGACCATCCCAGGCACGGCCGCCCCAGGCACGGCCGTCAGAGGGGCTGCCGCCCCGGGAGCGCTCGGGCCGGGGCCGCCCGGGAGCGGAGCGTCCGGCCCGGCGGCGCTGATCGGGTTTACTGGATCGCTTCCAGCAGCTTGTCGGCCCGCTTGCCGTTCATCATCATGCGGCCGCGGTTGGCCTTGAAGGCTTTTTCCACGGCCTCACGGTTAGTGGCCTTGCCGGCCTGGATGATGCCGATCGTGGCCATCATCAGGTGCGGGGGCAGTCGTAGAAGTAGAGGCCTTCCTTGTCCACTTTCAGCGTGAAGGGCTTGTCCAGCTCGCTTTTCCAGGGGTGATGCCCTCGGGCACGGCCAGCGAACGGACCTGGTGGCCCGAGTTGGTCGGCTCGAAGATGACGGTGTCGCCCTACGTCCACCTTGAGGTAGGCGGGCTCGAACACCATGCCGCCTTCCTTGCCGTTGTTGAGCATCTTCACGATGTGCTCGGCAGCGTGGGCGGGGTTGGCCAGCATCAGCAGCGCCGCGGAGGCAGCCAGGGCGGTCAGGGTCTTTTTCATGATCGGGTTTTCCGGAAAGGAGGGCCCGTGCAGCGTCGTGCACGGGCAGGGAGAGGTTAGGGGCGTCCGGCTGACGCTGGGTCTGCCGGACGGGGCTGAAGGAAAGATCAGCTGGCGATGCCGGCTGTGCCCTGGGGGCGGTGCCCCTGGGCACGGCGTCGTCCTCGGCCTGGTAGCGGATGGTGCGCACGTGCGGATGGCCGAAGCGGTCGATCTGCACGTCTACCGGCACGTCGTAAAGGCGCTGGATCAGCTCGGGCCGTGATGACCTCGGCCGGTGGTCCGTAGGCCTGCAGCTTGCCCTTGTCCAGCACCACCAGGCGGTCGGCGTACTGCGCCGCCAGGTTCAGGTCGTGCAGGATGGTGACGGTGATCCAGTTGTGCGCGCGGGTCTGCTTGTGCAGGTGGTCCATCAGCACCACCTGGTAGCGCATGTCCAGCGCGCTCACGGGCTCATCCAGCATCATCACCTCGGGCGAGCGCAACAGCACCTGGGCAAAGAGCGCCATCTGCCGCTGGCCACCACTGAGCGCGTAGATGGGGCGCTCGGCAATGTGCAGCAGGCCCACGGCCTCCAGCGCATTCAGCGCCGCCAGCACGGTGTCGTCATCGACCCGCATGCCCAGGCGGTCCAGTCGGCCCAGCATCACCACCTCCAGGGTGGAGAGGTCCAGGTCCAGCCGGGTGTCCTGCGGCATGTAGCCGAAGCGCTGGCGCCACACGGGCAGCCGCTGCTCGCGCTGGTCATCACCGTTGAGACGGATGTGGCCGGCGCTGGGATGCAGCTCGCCGAAGAGCGCACGCATCAGGCTGGTCTTGCCGCAGCCGTTGGGGCCGATGATGGCCGTGACCTCGCCGGGGTGGAACTGCACCGAGTAGCCGCAGGCCACCGGGTGTGTGCCGGCATGCAGGTGGAGGTTCTCGACTTCAAGCATGACCGCGCCTCCATCCCAGGATCAGCCAGAAGAAGAAGGGCACACCGATGATGGCCGTGACCACGCCGACCGGGAACAGCGCTCCGGGGACAATGATCTTGGACAGTACCGAGGGCGGCTGACAGCATGACGGCGCCGCACAGCATGGACAGCGGGATGAAGAAGCGCTGGTCCTCGCCCACCAGCATGCGGGCGATGTGCGGGCCACCAGGCCGATGAAGCCGATGACGCCGACGAAGCTGATGGCGGTGGAGGTGAGCAGCGCAACCAGGACGAGCGTCTTGAGCCGCAGCCTGGCCACGTCCACGCCCAGACTGCGCGCACGGGCTTCGCCCAGGCGCAGGGCCGTGAGCTTCCAGGCATCGGCCAGCAGCAGGATGGTGCACACCACGGTGACCGTGCCGGTGATGGCCAGCGACCACCAGGAACTGCGCTGCAGGCTGCCGAACAGCCAGAAGATGATCTGCTGGTTCAGTTCGGGGGACGACATGAACTGCAGCATGGACATCAGCGACTGGAACAGGAACAGCAGCGCGATGCCAGCGAGGATCAGCGTCTGGGCGTTGACCTGGCGGAACATGGCGATGCCGAACAGCACCGAGGCGGCCAGCATGCACATCAGGAATGCGCCCAGCGGCACGCTGATCAGCGGGTCGATGGTGATGCCGATGACGTCGGCGTGCAGGCCAAGTGCGGCGCCCAGACCGGCCGCGGCCGCCAGGCCCAGCGTGTGAGGGGCTGGCCAGCGGGTTGTCCAGCAGCGTCTGCATCTCGGCGCCGCCCAGGCCCAGGGCTGCGCCGACCACGAGGCCATCAGCGCCACAGGCGGCCGGAAGTCCCAGACGATGGTGACGGGCCGTCGGCCGCATCGGGATGGGCAAAGCCCAGCGCCGGGAAGGGTGGGTGCATCAGGATGTCGATGACCTCCCGGAAGGGCAGCAGCGACGGGCCGGTGAAGATGTCGGCCAGCACGGTGCCCAGGAGAACCAGCAGCAGAATGCCCATCCAGAGCAGCCGGCGTGCTTCACGCCGGCGCTGGATGGCCAGAGCCTGCTGCAGTTTCCCCGACGGATTGGCAGGGGAAGGGGCACTCATGCGATCACTTGGTGTCGTTCAGGCCCGTGTAGAACGTGCCGCTGGGCGTGACCGGCGGGTAGCGCTTGTAGAAGCTGATGTGAGTTGGCCTGCGGATCGAGGGTCCTTGAAAAAGCTCGGGGTAGGCCACCTTGGCGATGTACTGGATCGACGGGTAGTCGGTGATGCTGCGGGACGCTCCCTGGTACACGCCGTAGATGCGCTTGTCCTTGATGGCCGGCAGGCTGCCCCAGCCCGGACGCTTGGCATAGCCTTCCAGACGTTTCTGCGCTTCGGCCTTGTCCACGCCTTCGCCCATCAGCATGGCGTTGGGGTTCTTCCTGGACTCGGTGCCGGAAATCAGGATGACATCGGGCCGGGAGGCGATGATCTGCTCGGGGTTCAGCGGGCCCCAGTACTCCACGAACGGCGCAGCGATGTTCTCGCCACCGGCGGTGGTGATCATCGGACCCCATGTTCTTGCCGTACGAGAAGCTGTACTCGCTCGGTCCCTTGTTGCCGAACTCGACATAGACCTTCGGCTTGGCCTCTGCCGGCCTTGGCGATTCGGCGGGTGATGGTCTCGACGGCTTCCTTGTACTCGTTGGCGATCTTCTTGGCACGGGCCTGCTGGCCGGTGATTTCGCCAAGAAGCAGCGTGCTGGCAACGTGGTTCTTCAGGTCCTGGTCGTTGTAGTCCACCACGACGATGGGGATGCCCGACTGTTCCAGACGATCCACGTCGGGCCCCAGACCCAGGTACTGCCACTTGGCCAGCACGATCACGTCCGGGCGCAGCGCCAGGGTCTTCTCGACGGAGAAGCTCTGCACTTCCACTTCACCCACGTCGGGCAGCTCCTTCAGGGACGGACGATGGGCGGTGTGCAGGGCCCAGTTGGCCGGACGCCAGCCTTCCCAGGCCTCGCGCGCAGATGCCGACCACCTTGTCGAAGGCCTTTTTCGGTGCCGACGGCCATGTAGTCCTCGAAGTAGAAGCCCAGCAGCACGCGCTTGGCGGGGGATTCGATCTTGACCTTGCGGCCCTGAACATCGGTCACTTCCTTCTGGGCAGCCTGGGCGGCGCCCATCGACAGGGCAGCGACGACAGCCGCCAGCACAGTTTTGGAGAACAGAAACGGTTTTTGCCATGGTTTGAATGGACAAGAGGATGGAGGGGATGCCGGGCATATCCCGGCGCGAGGGAGGCGGCTACGGAGCCGGGGCTACAGAGTCGACCGGTTCCCGGAATGGGAGCTGTCTGATCGTAGCGTGATGGAAAGACGAATGAAACTCGTCATTTCCCATGATTACGTATAGTAATCAATGTGATGTTTGTTGTCGGGTATGCCACCTAATATGCTAGGGTTAACGCTGATGCTAGGGTTAACTCTGAAAGCGGCGAAGGGTCCGGAATTTTCCGGCCTCGGTCAAGCAGAGCACGTACGAACAGTGTTGCTCTGTCAGGAGTGATCGACAAGGGGCGCCCGCAGGCGCCTGTCAATCAGCGTCTGACGGGCAGCAGTCCGACATGGAATGGGGCGGTTGCCTGTCTTGAGGAGGCTGGGATCAGCCAGCAGCGTCCTTGAAGGCTGCGCCGACGCTGCAGTTAGTAGATCAGCCCAGCGCCTGTGCTGCCAGGGCACAGACGGTGGCGGTACGTGCTTGCGGTGCGCTTTGTGACCCGTTGCCTGCAGGGGCACCGGTGTCTGACCGGCTGGCGGCCAGCCGGATCATCGTGGTGGGCTGGTCCACCAGCGCGAGACCATGGGCCTGCAGCCAGTGGGCCAGGATGTCGGCGTCATGGTCATCGCCTTGAGTGGAGGGGCGATCATGCCCTGCCTGAGCCTGAGCCTGAGCCTGACTGTCCGGAAAGGCGCGCGTGCGCCGCCAGGTCGATCCGGATGAAATCGCCAGTCCGTTCCTGGGTGAGCCGCTTCATCAGTGCCACGGCGCGGTCTGCACCATCGGCCAGCAGGGGCCGACCACCCAGCCGCGTCCGAAGCGGCGCAGGATGCCGTAGCCGCATAGGGTGGCCCTGCTCGTCCACGCTCACGGCACAGCGTTCATCGGCATCCATCTGTGCCAGCAGGGCCTGCAGCAGTGCCGGGCGTGCCAGGCCGCGTTCACGCTGGTCGTAGGCCAACAGGGCGGGCACGTCCTGCGGTTGCATCCAGCCGGGTCAGCTCATCGGCGGCAATGGATGACGAGGGCCCGGCCTCTGCCGGGGCTGCCAGTGCCCGTGGAACTGCCGGGCATGGCCGATGGCAGCAAAGCCCAGCGATTCATACAGCGGTTTTCCCTGGGCGGTGGCCTGCAGCATCACGTCACGGCCTTCCAGGGCCTGCAGCAGGCCCTTGAAAAGGCGCTTGCCGATGCCACGACGCTGCCAGGCATCATCGACGATGACCATGCCGATGCTGCCCTGTTCTTGTCCCCAATGCCAGGGCCAGGCCGCAGCCGATCAGCCGCCCGTCGGCACGCACGGCCAAGGCTGCACCGTGTGCCTTCGCCCAGCTGATGAACTGCTGCCAGTCGGCTCTCGCGGTGAGGCCAGCGCAGCGCCTGGCTGAGTTGCCAGCAGGCGTGCGTGTCGGCAGCGCTCAGGGTGCTCCAGGGCGAAGGGGTCTTGCATGGGGTTAGTGCTGTACGGGCAGGAAATGAAGAGGGTTACTTGTTCTCGTCTTCGGGCTGGGTGATGAAGCCCACTTTCGAGAGGCCGGCCTTGGAGGCATCAACGATGGTCTGTGCCACGTAGCGATAGGGCGTGTTCTCGTCGGCGCGCAGGTGAACGTTGGGTTGCGGGTCCTCGGTGCTGGCCTTCTTGAAGCGCTCGGCGGCCTCCTCGCGGCTGATCTGGTCGTGTCCCCAGTAGAGGTTGCCGTCGGCATCGATCGAGAACTCGATCGTGGTGGGCTTGTTCTCGGTGGGGTTGGTGGTGGCGCGCGGCAGCGCCAGCTTGACCGAGTTGGTCAGCAGCGGCGCGGTGACGATGAAGATCACCAGCAGCACCAGCATCACGTCGATGAGCGGAACCATGTTGATCTCGCCCATCGGGGTGTTGCTGTTCTTGGAATCAAAACTGGCAAAGGCCATGGTGGATCGATCCTTCGGTGAGGGGGCGCTGCCGTGGCGGCTGGCGCCCTGGAACTGGAATGACGGGCTGGCTCAGGCTGCCTGCTGCGGCTTGCTGCTGTCGACGTGCGTGTGGCCGCTCAGCGTCTTGCCGGAAGACAGGAAGGTGAACAGCTCGAAGGCGAAGGCGTCGAGACGCGCCGTCAGCACCCGGTTGCGGCGGGTGAGCCAGTTGAAGCCGATGACCGCCGGCAGGGGCCACGGCCAGGCAGGCCGGTCATGATCAGCGCCTCACCCACGGGGCCAGCCACCTTGTCCAGCGAGCCGGAGCCGCTCAGACCGATGTTGACCAGGGCATGGTACACACCCAGACGGTGCCGAACAGGCCGAAGAAGGGCGCGGTGGCGCCCACGGTGGCCAGCACCGACAGGCCGTTCTCCAGACGCACGGTCTCCTCATCCAGCACCTTCTTGATGGTGCGGGTCAGCAGGTCGGCTGCGGTGCCGGCGTCCGCCATGCGGTTGGACGGCGCCGTGCGGGCATAGTGCTGGATGGCTCTGCAGGGCGTTGGCGGTGACGCGCGAGAACGGGTCATGCACGCCATGGGCGGCGATGTCCTGGCCACGGCCTGCATGGACGGGCTTCCCAGAACATCTTCAGGAAGCGCTCGGCGCGCGAGCTGCGGATGAAATGGGTGATGCCCTTGACGAGGATCGGCGTCCAGGACACCACGGACATGCCCAGCAGGGATGACCAGCAGCGCCTTGCTGACAAAGTCGCCCTGCGCCAGGAAGTGGGCGAAGCCGAGGGTGGGGGTATCGTTCACGTTCAGTTCTCCAGTTCGAAGACGATTGGCATCAGCACGTAGGCTTCTACGCGGCTTGCCATTTCCCTTGTGGGGTGAGAGGAGGGCATTGCGGGCAGCATCGATGGCGGCTTTTGTCCAGGCGGTCAGAGCCCGAGGATTTTTCGAGCTTGACCTCCCTTGGGCCTGCCATTCACGTCGACCAGCACGCGCAGCTGACCTTGCTGGTCTCGCCGGCGCGCTTGAAAAACGCCGGGCATACAGGCTTGGGCTGGCGGATGTAGTGGGCCTGCGAGGAACCCAGCACAGGTGGCGGGCCGACGGGGCCTGGCGTGCCGGAGCCTTGTTGCGGCGTGGCACCGGCCGGCGCATTCGGCCTGCCCTGCACGGGAGGTGTGGGCGGTGCCGGAGGCAGGCTGGCGGGCGGCTCGGGCGCAGGCTTGGGCGGCGGAGGCGGCTCCTTGGGTTTCGGCTTCGGTTTGGGCTTGGGCTTCGGCTTCGGTTTGGGTTTCGGCTTGGGCACCTCGTAGACCGGGGCAGGGCTCAGGCGCTGGCGGCGGCTCGGCCACGACCGGTTCGGGCTCCGGCTCAGGTTCGGCTCCGGGCTCCGGAGGCGGCGGCGGGGGCGCGGTGGGCTCGGGGAATGACGGGCGGCTGGGGCGGTGCGTTGACCAGCTCGACATAGACGGGCTGGTCTCGCCACTGGCAGCCCTGCAGCACGTTTTCAGTGAGGTTGATGCCGTACAGCAGCGCTGCGTGCAGCAACAGGACCCCGCTGAAGGCGGGCAGCATGTGCCAGCGCGGAGGGACGGTCCAGCGCGAGGGCTGATTCCAGATCCACGGCGCCGGCCTCGCGCCGGTCGGCTGTCTGGGCGGGGCCTGCGAGGAGGCGCCCGGAGCCGACGGAGGGGACAGGTGGTTTCACACGAGAGCGGATGGAGGTTGCTGGGAAAACGGCATGGGTCGACCGATGCCTGATCACCTGGCCGAGAGACCGGCCGGCCCATCAGGGACGGCGTGCTCGAGACGAGGCTGAGGCATTCTCCGGGGGAACCCATGAGGCAAGAGAGCGAACAGAAGCACGACCCGAACAGGCTCGCTCCTGGACCTTGCCGGAAAACCAGCAGGGATGCGGACGCAGGCGCGTTCGGGCGGACGGTGTCGAGGCGTTCCGAGTGTTGCGCGCTACCGGGCGGCTTTGTTCTGGAATGTGCTGCGCAATGGTAACGATTCGTATTGGAATCCTCAAACCGGCCGCTGCTGCAATTTTTTTCCCAGGATGAGGGTCGAGCTTGCAGCATGACCTGATGCCGTGAAGGGAGTTGCCTGGGCCCTATTGTTGCAGCGGTTTCGCAGAATGCGCAACGGTTGGCGACCATTTGTCAGCCGGGCTTGATTTTCAGGAGGATGCATCTTGTCCTGAGACGGCTGTCGTCGATGCCGACGACTGTGTCGTGGCGCGTACCTGGCGCGGAGAATCCGGCCAAACACTCTATACAATCGTCGGATGCACACCGAAGACTCTTCCTTCCTGTCCGACTGGCAGCGCCAGCGGCTTTCCATCCACGTTGACCGCGCGGTGACCGAACTGCGGCGAGGGCGGCCTCTTCTGATGGTCGATGCCAGCAGCATTGACAGCCTGCTGCCGAAAGGGGTTCAGGGCCCCTCAACGTCTGGCTGTTTGCGGCAGTGGAGACGCTGACGCCCGATGGCTGGGAGCGGTTGCGGCGGCTGAGCCCCCTCGACCTTGGCTTTCGTCTGCTGTTGTCCGGCCAAGGATCGAGACGCTGGCACGGCAGCAGGGCTGGTCGAACCTGTTGCCAGGGAAGGGAGCAACCTGGAGCGGCAAGACTTCGAGCAGCCGTTCGAGCTGTTTCTGATGCCCAAGCAGGGCAGCGCCGCGTTGCCGGCGATTCGGGCCTGTGCGGGGCTGGACGAGGGAGATTCCGCGTGAGGTAGCGCTACTGATGCGCTACCAACTGCTTTCCTGGCGGGGACCCCATGCTTCGGACTGGGGAGCGCCTCATCAGAAAGTTGAACCAGCAAAGACGACCAGTGGGAGGCTCCATGGGTGGAGCAGCCAGGGGTGAGCAGCCCCTGCAGCTGGCCCGCTCGGCCCTGGCGCGCTGGCGCGGGAAGCCCGTCTGGCGCCGGCGGTGGTTTGCTAAAATCTCGTCGGAGCAGGCTCACGCCCCTGCTGGACGCCGGTCTGATGCATGTCGACCCGGCGCAAGTGCAGGCCTTCGTGGCCACCCGCCCCGTCCAGCTGGAACAGGTCAGCGATGCCCCGGTGCCGCTGGCCAGTGCCTGGGCGGCTGATCGAGCGGCTGCAGCCCGGGGCGGGGCACAGCCGGTCGGCACAGCGGGAGGCGATGCCGCCCAGTCGGGCGGGGTCGCCGGACACCCGATGGCGGTCACGCCATCGACAGCCGCTCGTGGTCTTCCGCGAGAAGGACAGCGACTTTCGAGCATGTCGCCGTCATCGTCGGCAATCCGGACTTCAACGGCAAGGAACCGGTGAGTGTCCGGCTGCATTCCTCGTGCCTGACGGGCGATCTTTCGGCAGCCTGCGCTGTGACTGCGGCGATCAGCTGCGCGGCACGGTGCAGCGGCTGGCAAAGCGATGGCGGCGGCATCGTGCTGTACCTGTCGCAGGAAGGGCGGGGCATCGGCATTGCCAACAAGCTGCGCGCCTACCGGCGGCAGGACGCGGGGCAGGGACACCCTGGATGCCAACCACGCCGCTGGGCTTTCCGGATGGACGAGCGTCACTCGAGGTGGCGGCTGCCATGCTGAAAGTCGCTGGGCTGCACGCACATCAATCTGCTGACCAACAATCCGGCCAAGATCGCAGCCGCTGCGTGACGCCGGCATCGACGTGGTCGAGCGTGAACCGGTCAAGGGCGAGGTCAATCCGCACAACCAGCGCTACCTGCTCACCAAGATGAAGCGGGCGGCCACCTGTTCGAGCGCAGGAATCGAGCTGCGACGTCGACAGGGCACGGTGGCGGACTCTTCCGGGCATGGCGCCCGCGTCTGGCCAGAGGCATGCTGCCCGGGTACGCTGCAAGGGCTGCTGTCCAGGCTGAGGCGGGTCATGCAGCGGCCGAAGGTGGCATCCGCGCGCGCACGCAGGCACTGATCAGGCGGGCGGCAGGGCGCGTCCCGCCGACCAGCGCGTCGGGGCGCTGCCGGCGCTCACGCCATCGCCCGAGGCCGATCCGCAGTCGGTCGCCATCCGTGAGCAGGCTGCAGTTTGCCAACCGGCGCTTCCATGCCAACGACAACATCGCCGACTTTCATCCAGCGATGACGAGCTGGCGCTGCTGCAGGGACGAAGTGGCCGAGCGGATGCAGGCGCTGCTCGAATCGCTGGTCATCGATACCGAGTCGGACCACAACACGCAGGACACGGCACGGCGCGTGGCGCGCATGTACCTGAACGAGGTATTTGCCGGCCGCTACCGCAAGGCGCCGGCCATGACGGAGTTTCCCAACGTCGAGAAGCTCAACGAGCTGCTGGTGGTGGGCCCCATCACCGTGCGCTCGGCCTGCTCGCATCACTTCTGCCCCGATCATGGGCCGGCTGTGGATCGGGCGTGCTGCCCAATGCCGACTCCAACCTCATTGGCCTGTCCAAGTATGCGCGGCTGGCTGACTGGATCATGAGCCGCCCGCAGATCCAGGAAGAGGCCGTGAAGACGCTGGCTGACGAGCTGGAGCGGTGCCTGCTGCCGGATGGTCTGGCCGTGGTGATGAAGGCCGACCACTTCTGCATGCACTGGCGTGGCGTGAAGGACGAGAGCCAGATGACGTCTTCCGTCATGCGCGGCGCCTTCCTGCGAAACATGCCAGCCTGCGGCGCGAGTTCCTGGCGACTGATCGCCGACTGCATGGGGATCCGGGTCCCCAGGTGTGCCAGGGGCATGCACACCCGTTTTCTCGTGGCGCGTGCCACGGGCCTTTTCCGAGGTGGTTTTATGGCACGCTGTTCGTGCTGTGTCGTCGAGGTCCGTGCGCGTAACCCCGATAACGCCTTGTACTGCTCTCCGACCGCCTGTTGCAGCGCCCGCGTGATCTGGGCAAGATATCTCCCATGGACAAAACAGACTCTCCTCGTGACCGGCGGTGCCGGTTACATCGGCTCCCACACCGTCGTGGAACTGCTGGGCCGCCGGGCATGACGTGGTCATCCTCGACGACTTCAGCAACAGCTCGCCCCAGGTGGTGGATCGCATCGCCGAGATTGCCGGCCGCCGTGCCCGCCGCTGGTGGAGGGCGACTGCGGGCAACCGCAGCACGCTGCGTCGCCTGCTGGCTCGTCACCGCAGTCGATGCCACCATCCACTTTCGCCGGCTTCAAGGCCGTGGGCGAGTCGGTGGCCAAAGCCGCTGGCCTATTACGGCAACAACGTCAGCGGCACCGTGGTGCTGCTGGAATGCCTGGAAGAGGTCGGGGCGCGCCGCCTGGTGTTCAGCTCCTCGGCCACCGTCTATGGCGATCCGGCCAGCGTGCCCATCCGTGAAGACTTCCCCACTGGCCCCACCAACCCCTACGGCCGCACCAAGTGGCACATCGAGCACATGCTCAATGATCTGGCGGTGGCCTCGCCCGGACTGGTCGATCGGCATCCTGCGCTACTTCAACCCGGTGGGTGCCCATGCCTCGGGGCGCATCGGCGAGAATCCGCGCGGCATCCCCAACAACCTCATGCCCTTCGTCACCCAGGTGGCGGTGGGCAAGCGGCCGCAGCTCTCGGTGTTCGGCGGCGACTATCCCACGCATGACGGCACCGGCGTGCGTGACTACATCCATGTCGTCGATCTGGCGCTGGGGCCATCTGGCCGCGCTGGAGAAGGTGGTGGCCGGGCAAGGGCGCCTGGACGGTGAACCTGGGCACCGGCAAGGGCTACTCGGTGCTGGACATCGTCAAGGCCTTCGAGAAGGCCAGCGGACGGCCCATCCCCTACCAGATCGTCGATCGCCGCCCTGGCGACGTGGCGCAGTGCTACGCTGATCCGTCGCTTGCGGCCGAGATGCTGGGCTGGCGTGCGCAGCGTGACCTGCAGCAGATGTGTGCCGACAGCTGGAACTGGCAGCAGAAGAATCCGGATGGCTACTGACCGACGCAGCTGACTGAGCTCGGCCTTGCGCCAGACGCAGGGCCCGCTCAGTTGGAAGCGAGACCTGGAAGGCGTTCAGAACGCATCTGCAGTCTCTTTTCAAATGGCGCCATATGGCGCCATTTTCATTTCCGGGCTGGTTGCAGGGGCAGGGAATACCCGAGGATGAGGGGCGAAATTCTATCCGGACATTTTATCTCTGCCTGTCGTGAATCGGCTTGTGGTGCCGGATTTCGGGTGATCGAGAAACGGGTCGGTGAATCCTTGGGTTATTCGTTTGATGCTCCTTTATGGGGTATTTGTGATATGCCTGGCGGGTTGATATAATGACATCCGTCATGCGACGATAATTTCTCGGCAATCAACCCATTTCATCATTCATCTGCCGGGAATGCTCTGCCAGCCATCGGGCTGTGCCTTTATTTCGTGTGCCGGGTAAATGTCACCCTGGCAGGGCGGTGTTTCTGCAGGTGTTTTCTGCCCATCGTCCGCACCAGATCGTGACGGGGCGCCCATGCTCCTGTGGGAATTCCTCTGCGGGAATTCCCTTCACGGCGTCCGTTCGGGGGTCTGCGTTTTTCGCCCTCGGCCCAGGCATTGTGTCGGATACATCCTGTATCCCCTTCACCCTGCACCGGTATTGCAGGGCATGGCCGCCTTCATTCGGGCTGGTCTGCCCCTCTGCCCGCGCTTAGGCACGGGCTGCCAGTCAGAGGGTCGGCGTCACTTCGTCCGCCAGGACGCACCGTCGGGCCTCCCATCCAGAAGAGGAGTCCATCATGTCACGTTCCAACCTGCTGTCACCCGCTGCCGTTCCGGCTTTCTCCCCGGTATCGTCCGTCATGCGCCTGTCGCGGCCTGTCGGGCGGCTGATGGCCCTGGCTGCCCTCGGCGCTGCTGCCTGGCTGGGCATGCCGGCCGCACATGCCGCCGACGCTCCCGCCTGCGAAGTCAGCCATCCGGTGCGCTTCGGCGGCATGAACTGGGAATCCAACCTGGTGCTGACCGAGATCGAGCGGCGCATCCTGGAAAAGGGCTACGGCTGCGAGACCGACGTGCTGCCCACCGAGACCCTGCCGGCGCTGGCTGCGCTGGGACGCGGCGATCTGGATGTGAACAGCGAGATCTGGCAGAACAGCATTGCTGAACCCTGGGCCAAGGCCGAGGCAAGCTGGCAAGGTCAAGTCCGTGGGCACGGCCTTTCATGGGTGCCGAGGGCCTGGTACATTCCGCGCTATGTGGCCGAGCGCCTGCCGGAGCTGAAGTCCATCGAGGACCTGCCCAAAGCTCAAGGACAGACTTGTCGACAGCGAAGACCCCGGCAAGGGCCGCTTCTACGGCTGCCCGGCAGGCTGGGGGACTGCGAGGTCGTCACTTCGTCAGATCTTCAAGGGCGACAAGGAGCTGGCCGCCAGGCCTTCAACCTGTTCTCGCCCGGGCACCGGTGCTGCCCAGAAGGCCGCGCTCACCTCGGCCTACAAAGCGGAAGCAGAACATCGTCTTCTATTACTGGTCGCCCACGCCGGTGGTCGGATCGATGGATCTGGTGCGGCTGAAAGTTCCTGCCTTATGACGAGGCCAAGCACAAGTGCCTGACCGACGCCCGACTGCGCGAACCCGGAAAGTCGTCGACTACCCGAGAACCCGGTGCTGACGGCCGTCAACACCAAGTTCTCCGAGCAGGCGCCCAAGGCCACCGAGTTCCTGTCGAAGGTGTCGCTGCCGGTGGACGTGGTCAACGGCATGCTGGCCCACATGGACGAGGAATCGCTGGAAGCCCCTGATGTGGCCGACTGGTTCCTGAAGAACCATGCCGATGTCTCGGACGAAGTGGGTGCCGGCCGACGTGGCCGAGCGCGTGAAGGCGGGGCTCTGACATGCGTTTCCCCAACTCTTCGACCCCGCAAAGCTGCGCAAGGGCATCGACAGCTTCGTCGATGGCATCGTCACCGACTATGGCGACTCGCTGGGGGCACTGTCCGACCACTTCGAGCGCTGGCTGGCCTGGTTCGAGAAGCTGCTGCGCACCGCGCCGTGGTGGTCGGTGGTGCTGGCGGTCATCGTCATTGCCTGGCTGCTCACGCGCCGCATCGGCCTGTCTCTGCTGATGGGCGGGCTGCTGTGCATCATCGGCCTGCTGGGCCTGTGGGACGCCGGCATGCAGACCCTGGCGCTGATGCTGATGGCCACCTTCCTGTCGGTCGTCATCGGCATCCCGGTCGGGCATCCTGATGGGCCGGGTGGACTGGGTGCGGGCCGTCCTGCATCCGGTGCTGGACGTGATGCAGACCATGCCCAGCTTCGTCTATCTCATCCCGGTGGTCATGCTGTTCGGTCTCGGCAAGACCGCGGCGCTGATCGCCACCATCATCTACGCGGTGGCCCCGCTCATCCGCCTCACCGATCTGGGCATCCGCCTGGTGGACAAGGAGGTGCTGGAGGCCCTCGCGCGCCTATGGGCGCCAACGCCCTGGCAGCAGCTCTTCGGTGTGCAGATCTCGCTGGCGCTGCCCAACATCATGGCCGGGCATCAATCAGACCACGATGATGGCGCTGGCCATGGTGGTGATCGCCTCGATGATCGGTGCGACCGGTCTGGGGCAGGAGGTGCTGCTGGGCATCAATCGGCTTGAGGTCGGACGGGGCCTGATGGCAGGCGCATCCATCGTCGTGCTGGCCATCCTCTTCGACCGCATCACCCAGGCCTATGGCCGTCGGCAACGCCGAGGGAGCGCACTGATGAGCAAGATCGAAGTCAGCCACATCTACAAGATCTTCGGCCCGCATCCCGAGCGCTGGCTGAAGGCTGCCCAGGAGGGCATGAGCAAGGGAAGACCTGCTGGCCCGCAGCGGCCATACGCTGGGCCTGCGCGACATCTCCCCTGACCATCGACGAAGGCAGCATCTACGTCATCATGGGCCTGTCGGGTTCGGGCAAGTCCACACTCATCCGGCACTTCAACCGCCTCATCGAGCCCACCTCGGGCGAGATCCGGGTGGACGGCCAGAACGTGGTGGAGCTGGGGCGGCGCGACCTGGCCCACTTCCGCCAGCAGAAGATGAGCATGGTCTTCCAGCGCTTCGGCCTCTTTCCGCACCGCACCGTGCTGGACAACGCCGCTTACGGTCTGGCGGTGCAGAGGGTGCCGCGTGCGCAGCGTGAGGAAAAGGCACGCTACTGGCTGGACCAGGTGGGGCTGTCGGGCTTCGAGCACCAGTACCCGCACCAGCTCTCCGGCGGCATGCAGCAGCGGGTGGGCCTGGCTCGCGCGCTTGCCACCGATGCGGAGATCCTCCTGATGGACGAGGCCTTCTCGGCGCTGGATCCGCTCATCCGCCGCGAGATGCAGGACCATCTGCTGAAGCTGCAGGCACGGCTCAACAAGACCATCGTCTTCATTACCCACGACCTGGACGAGGCGCTGCGCCTGGGCAACCGCATCGCCATCCTGAAGGATGGCGAGCTGATCCAGGAAGGCGAACCCGAAGACATCCTGCTGGCGCCGGCCACCGAGTACGTGCAGTCCTTCCTGCAGGACGTGAACCGCAGCAAGGTGCTCAACGCCGGCCATGCGCTGCAGGAGGGGGCCGCGGCTGACGCTCACCATGCGTACCCGGCCGAACCATGCGCTGGAGCTGCTTCAGGCGCGCAAGTACGACTATGCGCCCGTGCTGGACGGCAAGCGGCTGCGGCGTGCTGACCGTCGGGGCGCATCATCGATGCCCTGAAGGAAGGCGCACGCGACGTGTCCGAATACGTCGAGGAGATGGCATCGGTGCCGTCCACGGCAGGGCTGGACACCGTGCTGGGCCACCTGCTGCAGAGTGATCAGCCGCTGGCCGTCACGGGCGAGCACGACGAATTCGTCGGCATGCTGTCGCGCAGCAAGGTGCTGAGCCTGGTCAGCAACGAGACGCCCGATCTGGTGCCGGAAAATGCCGCCAGTGTGCAGCAGGCGGCAGCGGAGGCTGCAGAAGCGGTAGCTGTGGCAGAGGCGCTCGTGAGCACCGAATCTGCCGAAAAGGCTGAATCTGCCGGGAACGTCGGTGCGGCGGGGAGCGGACCAGACGGGAGGGCTGCCGCGGCCGGCAAGGCACCGGATACGCCGGAGGCTGCGGCGGCGGCGACCGATGCGGTCGGCACGAAGGCGGGAGCCGCGGGCGCCCGGGAAGCGGCCTCGACCGCCCAGGAGCGCTCCTGATCAGACCAGCCGGCGGCAATCCTGACCGTGCTCGGTGGCCAGCAGCTGCGTCAGCAGCGTGGCCGCCGTGCCCAGGCCGGGCACGTGCAGGTCGGCGTCGATCTCGGCCAGCGGCATCAGCACGAACAGCCGTTCGTGCAGGCGCGGATGCGGCAGCGTCAGCACGGTATCCGTGCGCGTTTCACCGCATCAGCAGCAGATCCAGATCCAACGTGCGGGGCGCGTTGCGAAATGGCCGTTCACGCCCGAAGGCCAGTTCGATGGCCCTGCAGCCCTTCCAGCAGCGACAGGGCAGGCAGGGGCTGTGTCCACGCGCAGCACCTGGTTGATGAAGGGCGGGCCGCCCGCGTCCACCGGTGCGCTCTCGTACAGGCTGGAAACGGCCGTCACCCGCGTTTCGGGCAGCTCGCCGATGCGCGCCCGCGCAGCCGCCAGCGTTTCGCTTTGAGCCGCCGACGCGGTTGGGCAGGTTGGCCCCAGGCCGATCCAGGCCGCGCGGCGCTTCGTTTCGTTTCCCGTCGTCATGATCAGGAGGCCTGGGCGCCCCGCTGGCGCCGCCACGGCCCTCGGCCGGCGTGCCATTCTCGGCTGGCGCAGACTTGCGACGCCGCCGGCGCTTGCGGGTGTTGCGCCCCGATTTGCCGGTGCTGCCCAGGCTTTCCTGCACCAGCTGTTCACGCCGAGAGGAATCGGCGTCGATGAACTCCGTCCACCAGTCCCCCAGTGCAGGGATCGATCTCGTTCGAGGTGCAGCGAAGCAGCAGGAAGTCGTAGCTGGCCCGGAAGCGCAGCTGCGTCACCAGCGTGAACGACTGCCGGCCACGTTTCTCCAGCCGAGGGCTGCATCATCCAGATCTCGCGCATGTCGGCCTGGTAGCGCCGGTGCAGGGCCAGCTTGCGTGCCCTGTTTCGTCCAGCACTTCAGAAATGGCCTGATCCAGCGCCGGCACCAGATGTTCGCCCTGGGCATGCGGCTGCTGCCAGCGCACCCGCACCTGCGGCCACAGCGCAGGCAAACAGGAAGCTGGGCGACACCGACTTGCCCTGCTGCACGCGGGCATCGGTGCGGGTCAGCGCCTGCGTGATGAAGGGCTTCGTCGGTCTCGAAGAGCGTGTCGAGCAGTGGCAGGATGCCGTGGTGCAGCCCTCGTGCCGCAGCCCGCTGCAGGCAGGCCGGGCATGGCCGCTTTCCAGCAGTTTTCATCACCTCGTCGAACAGCCGTGCCGGCGGCACGTTCTCGAGCAGCGGGGCCAGCGTGCGGATGGGCTGGAGCGTGGGCGGTCGACCGAAAATCCAGCTTGGCAGCAAAAGCGCACGGTGCGCAGCATCCGTACCGGATCCTCGCGGTAGCGGGTGGTGGGATCGCCGATCATGCGCAGCAGCCGTGCCGACAGATCATCCACCCCGCCCATCGGATCGATCAGCGTCTCGGCGATCGGATCGTAATAGAGGGCGTTGACGGTGAAATCGCGTCGGTAGGCGTCTTCTTCGCGGGTACCAAACACGTTGTCGTTCAGCATCCGCCCATGGGCGTCGGTCTGGCCGTTGGTATGGGCTGCCCGGAAGGTGGTGACCTCCGATGGTCTCGCGCCCGAACATCACGCTGAACGATGCGAAAGCGCCGGCCGATGATGCGCGCCCGCCGGAAAAGCGACTGCACCGCCTCGGGGGAGGCGTCGGTGGCCACGTCGAAAGTCCTTCAGGGGCGGCCAGCAGCAGGTCGCGCACGCCGCCCCCACGATGTAGGCGCTGTAGCCGGCATGTTGCAGCTTCTTCGCAGGTACGCAGCGCAGCGCTGGAGACCTGCTGGCGGGGAAAGTCCCAGCGACTGGGCGGAGGAGAATGCGGGGTTCCGGGCAGCTTCGGGGGCTGGGGAGCGGGGCGGCCAGGTGTGCGGCCTGGAATGCGGGCGCGAGGACGGGATCGTTGTGCAGCGTCGCGGCCGCAGAGTCACGCTCGGCCGGGCGGCCGGCGATCCATTTGAACAATCGGTTGAACACGATACCTATGCTAGAACGGGTCGATGATCGGCCAGCCGCGCTGGGTCGCCGTCTGGCGCAGCACCGGATCAGGATTGGTGGCTACCGGATGCGTGGCCATCTCCAGCATCGGCAGGTCGTTGCGTGAATCGGAATAGGCCCAGATCGTCGAAATCATCCGGCGTCAGCCCCTGTTCCTGCAGCCATTCGCGCAGGCGGACAAGCTTGCCGGCCTGGAAGGTGATCGTGCCCTGGGGCTCGCCCGTGTAGCGGCCATCCTTCACCTCACCCTCGGCACCCAGCAGGTGCTGCACCCCGGACAGCCCGGCGATGGGGCGGGTGACGAAGGCGTTGGTGGCCGTGACAATGACGCACAGGTCACCGGCGTCCAGATGCTTCTTCACCAGGGCCAGCGCCTCGGCGTTCAGCGAAGGCGGATGACCGTGTCGATGTATTCGCGCCGCCATGCCTCGATCTCGTCGGCAGGCCGCCCCGCCAGAACGCCCAGCACGAAGCGCAGGTGCTCGGCAGGATCCAGCTGGCCGCGCTTGTACTGCTCGAAGAAGGCGTCGATGCGGGCATTGAAGGCTGCCTCGTCGGCCACGCGGCCGGTACGGCACAGAAAGCGCCCCCACTCGTTGTCGGAGTCGATGGGCAGCAGCGTGTGGTCCAGATCAAACAGGGCTAGCCTTTTCATGTAGGTCATTCTAAAGCGTTGTGGACACATTTGGGATGTTTTGGCAGGCGTTATGGGTCCGTTCGTCCCTTTGCCGCCCCTTTGCCGTTCCCTCGCCGTCCCTTCGCTGCCCCCTGAAAACGCACGCAGGCCCTGGAATCAATGCACGCGACTCCCGGAATCCCCGCACGCGGGCTCCGGAATCCGTGTGCCGGTGATGACAGGGGCGCTCCCCCCGGGGCCGCCGGGGGCATGCCGTCCGGCACGGAGCGCCCGGCAGGCCGCCCGCATCCCGGCAAAAAATAGGGAAAAAAAGTGGTGCATCCACAACAGAAGACATGCGCCCCGGACCGGCATGCGCAGACGGACGGATTATCACCACGTGTGATGACTGGCGCTTGTTTCAGTCCGCCGTTTCCTCCGTCGTTTTCCCCGTCGTTTCCATGTTCCCGATTCCGATACCGCCGCTTGCGGCTGGCGTGCGCACCTGCAGCTGCGGTTTGCCGCACGCACGGCACCGGAAAACCGCGGCGGGCAGGGGGGCCACGCGGCACGCACCGTGTTGCTGGAAAAGCGTCACGAGGGCCCGATGCTGGTGCAGCGCCCTTCTATCCGGAAGGAGGGCGGTATGCCATGTCTACCTGCTGCATCCGCCCGGTGGCGTGGTGGGGGGAGACATCCTGCAGCTCGACGTGCGTGTCGAATCCTCCGCACACACCCTCATCACCATGCCCGGTGCCACGAAGTTCTACCGCAGCGCGGGCGAGGCCACGCTCGAGGCAGCATTTCTCGCTGGATGATGGCGCCCGGCTGGGTAGCTCCGCAGGACATACCATCCTCTTCCCGGCGCACGCGCACGCACCGAAACCCGCTTCGACCTGCATGGCAGCGCCGGCTGACCGGCTGGGAAAACGCTGTGCCTGGGCCGCCCCGTGATGCACGAGGCCCTCGACCGGGGCGAGCTGGTCAGCCGCTTTGCCGTGTATCGGGACGGCCAGCCGCTGCTGCACGAATACCTGCGCATCCAGGGCGGCCACCTTGCCAAGCTCGCCGGTCAGCCCCTGCTGTCCACCCTCGTGTTCACCCCGGCGGATGAAAACCTGCTGGCGCAGGGCCCGTGCGCGCTGCTGCAGGGAGACGCCGCATCGCTGCCGCTGGCCGGGTGCCACCCTGCTGGGCGACCTGCTGGTGGTGCGCCCTGCTGGGCGGCGACAACGAACGCATCCAGCGCCTGCAGCAGCAGCTCTGGGCCGCCCTGCCCGCCGTCATGGGGCTGGATCCCAGTCCGCCGCGCATCTGGAGCACCTGATCCGGTCATGCACGCACATCCGTTCGCACGGCAGGCAGGGCATCCGCAACAGGCCCTTTCCCATCTCCTTTCATCCTTGCCCCCCGTTTTCTTTCCACCCGTTTGACCAGGCGTTCTCGGCCAGACCTTTTTCGACCAGACACCATGGAACTCACCCCGCGAAAAAGACAAACTGCTGCTCTTCACCGCTGCCCCTGCTGGCCGAGCGCCGGCTGGCCCGTGGCCTGCAGCTGACGATTACCCCGAGGCGGTGGCCTACATCAGTGCAGCCATCATGGAAGGGCGCGTGATGGAAAAACCGTGGCGCAGCTGATGGAGGCGGGCCGCCATCTGCTGACCCGATGCCCAGGTCATGCAAGGTGCCGGAGATGATTCCCGATGTACAGGTCGAAGCCACCTTCCCGGATGGCACCAAGCTGGTCACCGTGCAGCCCCATCGTCTAGGGATGCCCGCGACGCCTCCTGAAATCTGCACCATCACACAAGGACACCTTCGATGATTCCCGGTGAAATCCAGGTCCAGCCTGGTGACATCCCACTCAATACCGGTCGTGCCGATCGTGACCGTCACCGTGGCCAACCACGGTGACCGCCCCGTGCAGGTCGGTTCTGCACTATCACTTCTACGAAGTCAACGACGCCCCGGTGTTCGACCGCGAACCCACCCGCGGTTACCGGCTGGACATCGCCGCCGGCACGGCCGTGCGCTTCGAACCGGGCCAGTCCCGCACCGTCACCCTGGTGGCGCTGGGAGGTCTTCGCCGCGTCTATGGCTTTGCCGGCCGCGTGATGGGGGCACTGGAATCATGAGCAGCATTTCCCGTCGCGCCTATGCCGACATGTTCGCGGCCCCCACCGTGGGCGACCGCGTGCGTCTGGCCGATACCGATCTGTGGATCGAAGTCGAAAGGACTTCACCCTCTATGGCGAGGAAGTGAAATCTCGGGGTGGCAGGTCATCCGTGATGGCGTGGGGCAGGAGCCAGCCGCTGGCCGCCGATGTCATGGATCTGGTGCTGACCAATGCCCTGATCGTCGATCACTGGGGCATCGTCAAGGCCGACATCGGCGTGAAGAACGGCCGCATCGCCGCCATCGGAAAGGCCGGCAATCCGGACATCCAGCCCGGCGTGACCATTCCATCGGTGCCTCGACCGAGATCGTCGCGGCCGAAGGGCGCATCGCGTCCTGCGGGGGCATCGACACCGCATCACTTCATCGCCCCCAGCAGGGTCGACAGGAGGCACTGGCCGGGGGCGTGACCACCATGATCGGTGGCGGATCGGGACCGGTGGAGGGCACGCGTGCCACCACTGCAGGCCGGCCCTGGCATCTGGCCCGCATGCTGCAGGCCGCCGATGCACTGCCCATCAACATCGGCCTGCTCGGCAGGGGCAACGCCTCGCAGCCCGAACCGCTGCGCGAGCGGGTCCGTGCCGGTGCCATGGGCCCTGAAACTGCACGAGGACTGGGTTCCACGCCCGCTGCCATCGACGCTGCATGGGCGTGGCCGACGAGATGGATGTGCAGGTCGCCATCCACACCGACACGCTCAACGAAGGCGGTTTTCTGAAGACACGCTGCGCCATCGGCAACCGCGTGATCCACACCTTCCATACCGAGGGGGCGGGGGCGGCCACGCACCGGACATCATCGCCGCCTGCGCCCACGCCAACATCCCGCCGTCATCCACCAATCCGACGCTGCCCTATACCGTCAACACGGTGGATGAGCACCTCGACATGCTGATGGTCTGCCATCACCTGGACCCGGCCATCGCCGAGGACGTGGCCTTTGCCGAAAGCCGCATCCGCCGCGAAACCATTGCCGCCGAGGACATCCTGCACGATATAGGTGCCTTCTGCAGCGACGTCCTCCGACTCCCAGGCCATGGGCCGTGTGGGCGAAGTGGTGCTGCGTACCTGGCAGTGGCGCACAAGATGAAGCTGCAGCGGCCCGCTGCCGCAGGACAGCGAGCGTCACGACAATTTCCGCGTGCGCCGCTACGTGGCCAAATACACTATCAATCCGGCCATCACCCATGGCATTTCCGATGAGGTGGGCTCCATCGAAGTGGGCAAACTGGCCGACCTGGTGCTGTGTCTCCCGCCTTTTTCGGCGTGAAGCCTTCCCTGGTCATCAAGGGCGGGCTGGTGGTGATGGCCCCGATGGGTGACATCAACGGCTCCATCCCACCCGCAGCCCGTGCATTACCGGCCCATGTATGCCGCGTTCGGTGCCGCCCGCCATGCCACGCGGATGACCTTCCTGCCCGGTGCTGCCATTGCCGCCGGCTTTGCCGGAGCAGTTGCGCCTGCAGAGCCTGATCGGCCACGCGCACGACTGCCGCCGCATCCGCAAATCCAGCATGATCCACAACGACGCACTGCCCGACATCCACGTCGATCCGCAGACCTACCAGGGTGCGCGCCAACGGAGAACTGTTGGTGGCCGAGCCGCTGGCCACACTGCCGATGGCCCAGCGCTATTTCCTCTTCTGAACGGTTTTCTGCATCCTGTCATGACCGAAGTTCTACCCGGGCTGCCGATGTTCACGCGCCGGCTGGATCTGCCCGATGGCAACGAATCCCTGCCCACCACCCTGAAGATGGCCAGCGCCACGCTGCCCATCGACGTGCGCATCGAAGCCGCGCCCGCATCGCACTGGACGGGGGCGGTGAGGGCCGGCTTCATCCTGCCGCGTGGTCATCTGCTGCGCGGTGGCGATGTGCTGGCCGATGAAACCGGCCAGTACCTGCTGCGCATCCAGGCGGCGGCCGAAACCGTCTCCACCCTGTACTGCGACGATCCCCTGCAGCTGGCCCGTGCCTGCTATCACCTGGGCAATCGCCACGTGCCCCTACAGATCGGCCCGGGCTTTGCACGCTACCAGCACGACCATGTGCTCGACGATATGCTCGTCCAGATGGGCCTGCGTCGTGGTCGAACGGGCCCCGTTCGAGCCCGAGGCCGGTGCCTACCAGAGCGCCCCTGCACGGCCATTCGCATGGTCATGTGCATGATCACGGTCATGGTCATGCGCAGGGTCACGGTCATGCGCGGATCATGCACACCACCAAGCGATCATGGCCATCACCATGGTCACGACCACGACCACGACCGACGACCGACCACGACCCGACCACGACCACGACCACGACCACGACCGACCCGACCCGACCACGACCGACCACGGCCCGACCGGCCCGACCACGGCCACGACCACGGCCACGATCACAGCTCATAGCCGTAGCCATAGCCATAGCCACGATCACGGATGACTTCGCGGGATACCGTGCTGCCGGCCGTCAGTTCCTTTTTCCTGAATATCCCCCTTCCCACAGGACCCCACCCATGAAAACGACTGCTTCCCCTGCTGCTGGCAGCTGCCTGCAGCGCCCGTGCTGGCTCCCACCGGCACCGAACCCCATGTGCACACCTCCGCCCTGCGAGGAAGGCCTGCTGCATCCCGTCACCGGTCTGGACCACCTGCTGATGCTGCTGGGCACCGGGGTGCTGGCGGCCGTGACCGGCCGTTCCCTGCTGCTGCCGCTGGCCACGCTGGCTGCCATGCTCGTGGGGGCCGTGGCCGGACACTACAGCACTGAATTCGTCGGCATGGAAACGCTGATCACGCTGTCGCTGGCCGTGGCCGGTCTGGCCCTGCTGCTGCCGTCGCGCCAGCGCGTGCTGGCCTGGCTGATGCCGGCACTGGCCCTCGTGCAGCTGGGCCCATGGTGTCGAGCGGCACGATGACTTTCTGGCGGTTCACCGCCGGCTTCGTGATGGCCAGTGCCGCCCTGCTGGCCGTGGGCTTTTGGCGCGGGGGCGCTGCTGCGCCGTCACCAGCGCGCGTGCGCCAGCTGGCCGGTGGAGGACCCTCGTGGCCGCTGTCCTCTTTGCCGGCTGATGCAGGGCAGTCTTGCCCAGCTGCGCATGCTGCAGCTGGCCAGCGCATCGCTGCCGGTGGGAGGCTACACCTACTCGCAGGGGCTGGAATGGGCGGTGGAAGCCGGCTGGGTCCGTACCGTGGCGGATTTCGTCCGCTGGCAGACCGAACAGATCCACGACACCCTCGTCAGCCTGGACTGGCCCGTACTCAGCCGCCTCTACGCAGCTGCCGACCTGCAGCAGCCCGATCTGGGCGCCTTTGCGGTGGGGCGTCTTCCTGCTGGCCAACCGGGAAACGGCTGAACTGCGGGCCGAGAGGCCCAGCGGGGCGCAGCCCTGGCCCGCCTGATCGATGGCTGGCAGATGCAGCCCGACGCCCCGTGGCGTGTAGCCCTGGCACTCACGCAGGCCGGTGCCATGCCCGCTGGCTGGCGCAGCACTGGCACATGCCGCTGCAGCAGCTGCTGCTGGCCCATGGCTCTGCCTGGCTGGAAGGCGCCGTGATGGCCGGCGTGAAACCTCGTGCCCGCTTCGGCCAGCAGGCGGCACAGACCCTGCTGCGCGACCTGGGTGCGGTGCTGGCCGAACAGCTGCCCGTGGCCCTGCAGCTGCCCGATGACGACATCGGCGGCGGCTGCCCATCGTGTCGATCGCCTCGTCCTGCCACGAAACCCAGTACAGCCGGCTGTTCCGGTCGTAGCGGGGCACGCCCCCTTCGAGACCCCCTTTTCCCTTTTTCCCGTTCGGTTTCCCCCTTTCCCGTCGGTTCCTCTTTCAGACCATGCAGAACGAACAGCACTACAAACAGCCACTGCGTGTGGGCGTGGGCGGCCCCGTCGGCTCCGGCAAGACGGCCCTGCTCGAAAGCCCTGTGCAAGGCGATGCGTGACCACTACCAGCTGGCGGTGGTGACCAACGACATCTACACGCGCGAAAACCAGCGCATCCTCACCGAGGCCGGTGCGCTGGCCCCCGAACGCATCGTCGGCGTGGAGACCGGGGGCTGTCCGCACACCGCCATCCGCGAGGATGCCTCGATGAACCTGGCCGCCGTCGAGGACCTGGCCCGGCGCTTCGGCAACCTCGACGTGGTGTTCGGTCAGCGGTGGCGACAACCTCAGTGCCACCTTCGGCCCCGAGCTGGCCGACCTCACCGTCTATGTGATCGATGTGGCCGAGGCGAGAAAAATCCCCCGCAAGGGCGGCGGCATCACCGTTCCGACTTTCTGGTCATCAACAAGATCGATCAGCCCTTACGTGGGCGCAAGCCTCGACGTGATGGAGCGTGATACGCAGCGCATGCGTCCCAGGCGCCCCTGGGCGTTCACCAACCTGAAGACCGGCGAGGGGGCTCGATACCCTCATCGACTTCATCGTGGACGAGGGCATGCTGCCCCGCGCCCGCCACGCAGCGCCTGACGATGCTGCTGCCCAGCCGTCCCAGCCGACCAGCCGACCAGCCGTCGCTGTTCCGCTGTCCCGCTGTCCGCTGCCTTGTCGCCCCGCCGTCTTGCCGCCCGCCCCGCAGGCTCGAGGGGCGGCACGGTATGAATGAGCTTCTGGCGCGCTCCAGCAGGGTCCACGATGCACCCCAACCCTCTGCTTATCCCTGAAAGGGACTGCAGAGGTTTTTAGTGATCGCCGTCAATTTACGTAGTGTCTGCCTTATAAGAACCACCGTCTCTTTTTACAAAGCTCCGCATATACCTTACGCGATCAGGGGCCATATATTCCGGCGCATGGAGCGAAGGGTGCAATAATCCGCCCCATTCGACGGTTGCTGTACCCATCCGGGTGCCGGGGATCCGTTCACCGCATTCAGCGTGCAGGGGTACCGGGCACTTTCCGATACTGGCGGGCGCTGGTGTGGAGGTGCCGTTGCCGATGCTGCATTGCCGCAGCGCCATGCCCGGTCAAATCATTTCAAATACAAAGAGGCCCCCATGAAGAAACTCGCTGCCGCCCTGGCGCTGAGCCTGCTGCCCCTGGCCTTTGCCGCCCAGGCGAAATCACCACCACCGACGTGGTGGGTCGCAAGTCACGGTTCCCGACGTACCCAAGCGGTGGTGCTGGGCTTTTATTACGAAGATTATCTGGCCATCGCCGGTCCCCGGTTCGCTGGACCGCGTGGTGAGCCTGTCGCTGACCACCTGGAAAGACTGGCGTCCCGAAACGGTTTGCCGCCTATGAAAAGGCGCTGCCCAGACTGAAAAACCCTGCCGGACGTGGGCTCGACCGATGACAACACCTTCTCCATCGAGAAAGCTCATCGCCACCAAGCCGGACCTGCTGATCCTTGCCGCTTTCAGCTACGAGGCCCTGGGCGAGAGCGTCAAGCAGATCGAGGCTGCCGGCATTCCCGTGCTGGTGCTCGATTACCTTTCGCCAGACCGTGGACAAACACGTGGCCTCGACGCTTGCGCTGGGCAAGATCATGGGCCAGGAAAAAAACGCGCCCAGGAGCTGGCCGACAACTACCGCAAGGCCTTCGAGGGACATCGACGCCCGCATCAAGAAAGCCGGTCCCACGAAAAAGGTCTACTTTCGAGCTGGCCCGAAAGGGCGCGCTCCGAAGTGGGCAACTCCTACGGCAACAGCATGTGGGGCGCACTGGTCACCCGCCTGGGTGGCCACAACATCGCCGATGGTCAGGGTCGGCAACTGGGGAGCCGCTCAGCCCCGAGTACGTGCTCTCCCAAAAGCCTGACCTGATCTTCCTGGCCCGGCTCCGAATGGCTGAACAAGCCGCAGGCCGTCGAAATGGGCTTCGACGCGAAGGAGACGTGACGCGTGAGCGCATCGCCGCCTACCTGAAAGCGCCCGGGCTGGAGCAACCTGCCCGCCACGAAGCACGGCAACGTGCATGGCATCTACCACGGGGGCGCCCGCACCCTGTCCGATTACGTGTACGCCCAGTACATCGCCAAGCAGCTCTATCCGGAAGCCTTTGCGGATGTGAATCCGCAGCAGAACCTGCGTGACTTCTACGACAAATGGCTGCCCGTGAAGGCCGACGGCGTGTTCATGCTGCCGTACACCCCGGTGGCTGGCGCTGCAAGTAAACCTTCGAGCCTTTCCCGTCCGGGCCCCGGGCAGCAGCAGTGTCAGGTGAAGGCCCGGCGACCGGGCTTCGGGTACGCGGCATGACGGCTGGCAGGCCGCCCGATGCCCGATGCCCGGTGCGGGGAAGGGGCTCGTACCCGCAGGGATCATCCGGCCGCATGTGCGGATGCCCTCCCTGCTGCATCCGGAATTCTCCTCATCATGAACCAAGCCGTTCCTGCTCCCGCCCGGCACGACGACTATCGGCGCGTCTCGGCCCGGCAGCTCTGCTCATTGTCCTCTCTTGCGTGGTGCTGGTCGCGCTGCTGCTGCTGGATCTCACTACCGGGCCCGTCCGGCATGCCCTTTGCCGATGTCTGGCGCGGGCCTGATGGCCGGTCCGTCGGTGAGGGGACTCGATGTGGCCACCATCCTGTAGCAGCTGCGCATGCCGCAGACCCTGATGGGGGCGCTGGTGGGGCGCCTGTCTGGGCCTGGCCGGGCCTGCAGATGCAGACCATCCTGGGCAACCCGCTGGCCAGTCCCGTTCACCCTGGGTTTCTCAGCTGCTGCGGGCTTTCGGCGCCGCGCTGGCCATCATGTTCGGCGGCAGCTGCCGCATGCCAGCTTATCGTCGTTCCCATCTGCGCCTTCCTCATGACGATGGTGGCCTGCGGGCTCGTCTACATCATCGCCCGGCTGCGCAGCGCCTCGCCCGAATCCTCGTGCTGGGCCGGCATCACCGTGCTGTTCTTCTTCCAGTCGGTGCAGTCGTTGCTGCAGTTCTGGCCTCGCCCGAGTGCTGCAGCAGATCGTCTTCTGGCTGTTCGGCAGCCTGCTGAAATCCACCTGGACCAGCGTGTCTGTCTGCGCCCGTTGTCCGTGCTGCTGTGCCTGCCCTTCATCATGCGTGATGCCTGGGCGCTCACCACCCTGCGTCTGGGGCGATGCCAATGCGCGCAGCCTCGGGGCTGTCGGTCGACCGCATCCGGCAGCGCACCTTCTTTCATGGTGGCGCTGCTCACCGCCGCTGCCGTCTCGCTTCGTGGGCACTATCGGCTTCGTGGGCTCATCGCCCCGCACACGCGGCCCGCACGCATGGTCGGTGAAGACCACCGCTATTCACTGCCGCTGGCGGCCATCATCGATGCCGTCATCCTGGTGGGCGCTTCGGTCTTCGGCAAGTTCATCTCGCCGGCGGCCGTCATCCCGGTGGGCATCATCACTGCCGTGGCCGGCGTGCCCATGCTGTTTGCCATCATCGCCCGGCGTGGCAACGAAGGGTAAGGGGAATCGACGCGAGCCTCGAACTGAAATCCGTCAGTGTCATGCGTCGGCAAGGCCACCGATCCTGAAGGACATCTCGGGCCGGCTGGAACCGGGCCAGATTGTCGGCCTCATCGGCTCAACGGCACTGGCAAGTCCACCCTGGTCAACGCGATTGCCACCCTGTACCCCTTTCGGCGGCACCATCCACTGGGAAGGGTCGTCCCGTGAAGCTGGGCGAGATCGGCTACATGCCGCAGCAGTGCCACGTGCGTGCCGACATCAGCGTCACCGAGACCGTGCTGCTGGGGCGCCACGAGGGGCTGAGCTGGCGCGTCGACAACGCCATGGTGGATGAGGCCATTGGCGTGCTGGATGAATTCGGCATCGGCCACCTGCACAGCCGCAGCATGAACACGCTGTCCGGCGGCCAGCAGCAGCTGGTGCTGCTGGCCCAGCGCCTGCTGCGTTCTCCGGAGCTGCTGCTGCTGGATGAAGCCACCAGCGCGCTCGACGTGCGCCACCAGATGCAGGTCTTCGATCGGCTGCGGGAATACGTCGATCGCACCGGCGCCCTTGTGGTCATCGCCATCCATGACCTGAATCTGGCCTCACGACATACCGACACCATCATGCTGCTGAACGGCGGCTATGTGGCTGGCCTGGGCAGCTTCAATGAGGTCGTCTGCGAAGAGGCCCTGCGTACCGTCTATGGCATCGAGGCCGAGCTGCTTTGCGCCAGCAACGGCCAGACCGTCGTGCTGCCGCTGTGTGCGGCGGCGCACTGACGATACTTGCGTCAGCGCACCGCTTCGTCCGGTGCGCTGACTGACGCCCCGCCTGGGGCGATGACGTCCCCGCCCTGAGGGTGCAGCCGCGACAGGCCATCCGGCCTAGGCCTGCCAGCTGCCTGTCCGCGCCCGTGCATTCCTTCACTGCCGTCTTGCCAATCCGTCGATAGGCTTTCCATATCGCGCCAATTCGGGTGCGATGCTGACAGCCAGGCCGCCAGCTTCGATCATCCTTCCGTCCCGATCGATCTGGAGCTGCCATGAAATCGACCGCTTCCCTCTCCCTTCGAGGCCAGCGCCATCGCCGTGGCCCTGGCTTCCTCCCTGTTTGCCCTGACCGCCTGCGGCGGCTGGCGGCGATTCCTCCACCACGTCCGGTACAGCCGGCTCGGCAGCCGGCGGCGCCACGGCTGTCGCCAGCAACGCCCATGGTTCTGCGGGCGCATCCAGCAGCGCAACCAGCAGCGGCACCCGCACCGGATCAGGGTACAGCGGAAGTGGCACTCAGCAGGTACCGGATGCGGCAACCAGTAGTGCTCTGCAGGGGCTGGGCACGGCGGACAGCAGCGCTCGGCAGGTGCTGGGTGCGGCAGGCAGCGGTCTGGACCTGGGCCCGGGAAATGGGCCGTCAAACAGCGCAGCTCAGGCGGCTGCGTGGGCGGCAAGGGAATCGGGACGGGTTTTGCCCGGCGTATCCATGCCACGTGCCCGACGTTCGGCGTCATGAGCGGTGGCTGGGGGTCAAAAGCCACCGTGTCGTCCATTATTTCCTGCGTTGCAGGTAGCTACGCAGGGCACGGACCTTTGGACGGGTCAGCGTTGCGAGGTCAACATTGCTGCCAATGGGGATGTTCGTGCCAGCCGCGGGGACGTGCCTTCAGGCCGTTCAGTGCGTCCGAGCTTGGAGATTACAGTTGGAAAGATGGTGCTTTCCGTATCCAGCTGAGAACGGAGGGCAGGAAGGTCGCGAGCTCGTTGGATGAAGAGGCAGAGTCGGTTGCCCTTCTCTTTGACCCTGTGGATGCTCTGGGGGCGCGCAAGTTCGATCGTGATGGGTGGACTCTGCTGGTGGGGCAGCTGGACGAGAACGGGAACCGCATCAACGAGCAGCGTGCGCGGGAAGAGTGGCTTGATGATCCGGAATCGTCACGACTCATCCAGAAGATGGGTGATTACTTGTTGGTGGAAGTGGTGCACGAAGCCGAAGAGATGTCGCGGGATGACCTGATCTGGTGCGCCATTCCCCGCTGATTTTTGTCGTGAGGGGGCTCCAGGGGCCCTCTGTCACCGATGCTGCATCACGAGGGCCTTGTCGGGGCTTCGGCACCCCGATGAGGCGGTGTCCCCGCTTTCCATCCTTGCACCATGAAAATTGAATCCTTGCGTGTGCCTTTCGAGACCGCCGCGCTGAAGGTGGCTGTTGTTTCCTCCTTGCTGACCCTGGTCGCCTGTGGTGGCGGGGGCTCTTCACCGTCTGCGCCGATCAAGGCCTCGGCAGATGGGGCTCGCGCACCCGTTGTGGCAGCCCAGGATCAGGTGTCTGCCACACCCACGCCACGGCCCGTCAGCGATGTACCCCAGGCGCAGGCGACCCCACAACCGCCAACGCAGCTGCAACCACAACCGCAGACACAGCCTCAGCCACAAGGCAACTCCGACGCAGCTGATGCCAATGGCTCCGGCATCGGTGCTCAGAATGCGCCGGAAACGCCCTCGAATCCTGTACATGGGGGAGCCGTCTTCCGCTACGGTCGGACAGAAGGGGAAGAACACTATATTCTGCCGGGCGACGGGCCTGGCGTGGCGCTGGCGCACAAGATCATGGCCACGTGTCCGGTACCGCATCCCGCAGGTTATGGCAACAACGGGGGTCTGGCTGTCTGCGCCACCGCTGCTGGCCTGTGTGCAGGCTCTTACACGGGACGGACCTGATCACGGGTGAGCGCTGCAAGGTGGACATCTCGGCTGAGGGCGAGGTCCGGGCCGAACAGGATTCGTTGCGCATGGATCCGTTCGTGGCGTATCTGGCCAACGACTACGCCATGAAGTATGGCCATGTCCACATGTCGCTGTCCACGGCCGGGCGGCCCTGATCGCAAGGTGCTGAGCCAGCGGCTGGGTGTCTGCTCGATCCGCTGGATTTCCTGGGGCGGCAAGCTGCTGCGCCTGGACGGGGAGGTTCCGGGCGAGGCCGTGCTGGCCAAGTTCTCCAGCCATTTCGTTGTGATGGCGGAAAACGACGACCGCTTCTACGGGCCGGTCGCCAATATCTGGTGCGGCGTTCCCCTCTGATCCGGGCGCTCTCTGCATCCGGTGAGCCAGCGGCCTCCGTCGCCCTGGCTTTCCATTCCCTTCTCAATGGGCGATCAGTCTGTCAGCCTTCTGCTTTCCCTTCTTCTTCTGCCTGCCGCTGGCTCTGCAGATAGTCCTTCAGCAGCGGCAGGGTGAGCGGCTTCTTGCGGGCCCAGGCCAGCCGGTCCAGGCCGTCCAGAATGGTCTTCAGGCTGGCCATGTCACGGCGTGTGTGGCGCAGCAGGTAGGTGCTCAGATCCTGGCCGATTCAGGCCGCGCTCGCGGGCGCTCTGCTCCAGGGCGTCGGCCAGCGCGTTGTCATCCAGCGGCTGCGGCGAGAACACCATGCCCCAGCTCGGGCGACTCACCAGCTCCGGCAGCAGCTTCAGCCGGGCAGGGAGGCTGGTTGCCAAAGACCACCAGGGCGTGGTCGGGCTGATCGATCAGGGGCATTGAAGCGATGAAAGAGCGTGCGCTGCCAGCCCTGCTGTACCGGTCACGTCGTCCACCACCATCGGGTTCGGGCACTGGCTGGCGGTCAGTGCGCCGGCCAGGTGGCTCTTGCCTGGGCCATCGGGCCCCAGATGTGAAGAAGCGCTGGGCGGGCGTCTCGCCGTGCTTCAGGGCTGTGCACGAGGTGACGCAGCGTGGCTGAGCACTCCAGGTTGGCGCCGGGCACGAAGTTGTCGAAACACGGCGGAGGAGGAGCCCGAAATCCAGCGTCAGTTGTGCATCCATGGTGGTGGGGCGGTTCAGGCTTGCCGTCCGGGGGCAGGTGGTGTACCCTGCCGATTCTAGAGCGATGTGGGGCCGGTGCTGTTCTGCATGATGCCGCACTGTGTCCTTCATGTAACAGGGAACCTGGTGGGCAGGGGGGCGTCGGGGGAAGCAGGGAGCGGTGGGGCGCCACAAGATCGATGGGGGGCAGCATGGGGCGCCCGTGCCCGTCATGGTCCGTCGTCACGCTAGAATGCGGCTGCGCCGCCGGAGCAGGGCAAGGGGCTCGTCGACTCCGGTCCCATCATCCCGTAGGCGGGGCCTGGCCGGCCCCGGCCGGGTGCACGCAGCGAAGCATCATGGCGAACACGCGAAAACAGGTCTTTCCTACCGGGATGCCGGGGTCGATATCGATGCGGGTGATGCGCTGGTCGAGGCGCATCAAGCCGCTGGCGGCGCGCACGCGCGCCAGGGCCTACTCTCGGGCATTGGCGGTTTTCGGGGGCTCTTCCAGGTACCGGCCCGGCTACCGTGAGCCGGTGCTGGTCTCGGGTACCGACGGCGTCGGCACCAAGCTGAAGCTGGCCTTCGCGCTGGACGTGCATGACACCATCGGCATCGACCTGGTAGCCATGAGCGTCAACGACATCCTGGTTCAAGGGGCCGAGCCGCTCTTCTTCCTGGACTATTTCGCCTGCGGGCACCTGGACGTGGACACGGCGGCAGCCGTGGTGGGCGGTATTGCCCGGGGCTGCGAGCAGTCCGGCTGCGCGCTGCTGGGCGGCGAGACGGCCGAGATGCCGGGCATGTATCCGGACGGCGAGTACGACGTGGCCGGCTTTGCCGTGGGCGTGGTCGAGCGCAGCCAGATCATCGATGGCAGCCGCGTGCAGGTCGGTGACCAACTGCTGGGCCTGGCTTCCAGCGGGCCGCACTCCAACGGCTATTCGCTGGTGCGCAAGGTGCTGGAAAAGGCCCTGGGCGAGGTCTCGGCCCAGGCGTTGCAGCAGCCGCTGGAGGGCCGTCCGCTGTCCGAGCACGTCATGGCGCCCACCCGCATCTACGTGAAGTCGCTGCTGCCGCTGCTGCGTGACGCCGCGCAGCCCATCCACGGCCTGGCGCACATCACGGGCGGTGGACTGGTGGAGAACGTGCCGCGCATGCTGCCCGAGGGCGTGACGGCGTACATGGAAGCGTCGCGCTGGCAGCGTCCGCCGGTCTTCGACTGGCTGCGGCAGCAGGGCGGCATCGATACGGCCGAGATGCACCGCGTGTTCAACTGCGGCATCGGCATGGTGCTGGCCGTGGCCCCGGCCGACGTGGCGGCCGTCACCCGAGGCACTGACCGAAGCCGGCGAGCAGGTCTTCGAGATCGGTGAGGTGCGCACGCGCCAGCCGGGCGAAGCAGCGGCCGTGGTCGCCTGAGGGGAAAGGGCAGGGTAGGCCCTGTCAGCACGGACGACCGCATCGGGTACCCTGCGCCCCGACCAACGGTCGTCCGTTGTTTTGCTATCGCTATTATTTCTGCATATATCGATTGCTGGTGTATCGAATGCGGCCTGGCGAGGGGCATTTCCCTCTCTCGTCAGTCTAACCGCGATGTAGTCGCGTTCACTACGCAGCATCCGGGGTATTGTCTGACGATTTCTCACAAAAGCGCGTGCTTTCAGGCACATACCGTCGACCGTTGGCCGGTTCATGCGCCTGACGCTTTGGGTTTTGAGGCATTGGCTACTAGAATCCTCCTCGATGAATCGCCGGTTTCCGCTCGCGCAGCTTTGCGGGGTGGGCCGGTGCGTTCATCTTTATTCCCAGCCCGTGTCGACTCGCTCTCAGTCCGGATCGTTGTCGATCCGGCGGCACTCAGTGCGGGTTTTTGATTTTTACCCCGGACGAGTCCCTGTGCCGCTCCGGACGAATATCGCGTCAAGACGCGCGTTCGTCGGGTGGCGTGCGGCCTCGTCCAGACCAGGAAGGTGGTGCCATGGAGCAGAAGATCTCCCGGCGACAGTTCTTCAAGGTGACGGGGACCAGTCTCGCTTCTTCCAGCATGGCTCTGATGGGCTTCTCGCCCTCAGGCGCTGGCCGAAGTTCGCCAGTTCAAGCTGGCCGAGACCACGGTGGCCCGTCAGACCTGCACGTACTGTTCGGTGGGTTGCGGCATTCTGATGTATTCGCTGGGCGACAACGCCAAGAATGCGAAGCGCTCGGTCATTCACGTCGAGGGCGATGCTGACCACCCGGTCAACCGCGGCACGCTCTGTCCGAAAAGGGCCGGGTCTGCTGGACTTCGTCAACAGTCCCAACCGGCTGAAGTACCCCGAATACCGGGCACCCGGCTCCGATCACTGGGCAGCGCATCTCCTGGGATGACGCGCTGATCGCATCGCCCGTCTGCTGAAGGACGACCGCGACGCCAACTTCGTGCAGAAGACGCCCGATGGCAAGCTGGTCAACCGATGGACGACCACCGGCATGCTGGCCGCTTCGGCTGCCAGCAACGAAGCCGGTTACATCACCCACAAGGTGGCCCGCAGCTGGGGGTCTTCTGGCGTTCGACAACCAGGCGCGTGTCTGACACGGCCCGACGGTGGCAGGGTCTTGCCCCGACGTTTTGGCCGTGGTGCGATGACGAATCACTGGGTCGACATCAAGAATGCCGACGTAGTGCTCATCATGGGCGGCAATGCCGCCGAGGCGCATCCTGTGCGCTTCAAGTGGGTGACCGAAGCGAAGGCGCACAACAATGCGTACTTCATGGTGGTCGACCCGCGCTTCAACCGCTCTGCCGCGGTGGCGGACTCATTACGCCCCCTCCGGTCGGGCAGCGACATCGTGTTCCTGGGCGGGATCATCAACTACCTGCTCACGCACGACCGCATCCATCACGAGTACGTCAAGAACTACACCGACTTCAGCTTCATCGTCCGCGACGATTTCCGCTTTGATCGATGGCATCTTCTCGGGCTACAACGAGGAGACGCGCACCTACGACCGCTCGACCTGGGACTATGAGCTCGGGGCCGGATGGCTACGTGCGTACCGATCCCACGCTGCAGCACCCGCGTTGCGTCTACCAGCTCATGAAGAAGCACTACGCGTCCCTACACGCCCGAGGCGGTGGAACGCGTGTGCGGCACGCCGAAGGACAAGTTCCTGCACGTGGCCGAGACGCTGGCCTCGACGGCCGTGCCGGGCCGGGCGGCCACCATCATGTACGCGCTGGGCTGGACGCAGCACTCCATCGGGGCGCAGATCCTGCGCACCGGTGCCATGGTGCAGCTGCTGCTGGGCAACATCGGTGTGTCGGGCGGCGGCATGAACGCGCTGCGCGGCCACTCCAACATCCAGGGTCTGACCGACCTGGGCTTGCTCTCGGCCACGCTGACCGGCTACCTGACGCTGCCGCGCGAGACCGAGCGGGACTACGGCAAGTACATGGCCAAAGCGCACCTGAAGCCGCTGCGGCCGGGCCAGGTCAGCTACTGGCAGCACTATCCGAAGTTCCACGTCAGCCTGATGAAGTCGTGGTACGGCGACAAGGCGACCAAGGAGAACAACTGGCTGTTCGACTACCTGCCCAAGCTCGACAAGGAGTACGACATGCTCCAGATCTTCGAGATGATGAACGAGGGCAAGGTCAACGGCTACCTGGCGCAGGGCTTCAACCCCATTGCCTCGCTGTCCAACAGCGCGCGGGTGCAGTAGGCCCTGTCGAAGCTGAAGTTCCTGGTCATCATGGACCCGCTGGCCACCGAGACCTCCGAGTTCTGGCGCAACTTCGGCGAGTTCAACGACGTCGACACCGCCAGCATCAAGACCGAGGTCTTCCGTCTGCCCACCACCTGCTTCGCCGAGGAGGACGGTTCCATCGTCAGTTCGGCGCGGGTGCTGCAGTGGCACTGGAAGGCGGCCGAGCAGCCGGGTGAGGCACGTCCGGACATCGCCATCATGTCGGCGCTGCACATCCGACTCAAGGAACTGTACGCCAAGGAAGGCGGGGTGTTCCCCGATCCGATCCGCGACCTGGACTGGAGCGGCTACGCGTCCGGAAGAGCCCACGCCTGAAGAACTGGCCTTGAGTACAACGGCCGGGCGCTGAAGGACGTGACCGATCCGAAGGACCCCACCAAGGTCATCCGCAAGGCTGGCCAGCAGCTGGCGGGCTTCGGTGAATGCCGCGACGACGGTTCCACCGCCAGCGGCTGCTGGATCTGGGCGGGCTGCTGGACCGAGGCCGGCAACCAGATGGGCCGGCGCGACAACTCCGACCCCACCGGCATCGGCAACACGCTGAACTGGGCATGGGCCTGGCCGGCCAACCGGCGGGTGCTGTACAACACGGCATCCACCGACCTGAACGGCAAGCCCTACAACCCGGAACGCGTGCTGGTGGAGTGGAATGGCAGCAAGTGGGTCGGTGCCGACATCCCCGACATGGCGCCCACGCTGGCACCGGAATCGGGGGCAGGGCCGTTCATCATGAACCCGGAAGGGGTGGCACGCTTCTTCTCGCGCCAGAGCATGGCCGAAGGTCCGTTCCCCACCCACTACGAGCCGTTCGACACGCCGCTGGGCTACAACCCCATGTACCCGAACAATCCGAAGGCGACCTCGTCGCCGGCGGCCCGGGTGTTCAAGCCGATCTGGGAAACCTTCGGCAAGCCCGAGGAGTTCCCGCACGTGGGTACCACCTACCGGCTGACCGAGCACTTCCACTACTGGACCAAGCACGCGCTCATCAATGCCTCCCTGCAGCCCGAGCAGTTCGTGGAGATCGGCGAGGCGCTGGCCCAGGAGCTGGGCATCAAGGCGGGTGACAAGGTGAAGGTGTCCTCCAAGCGCGGCTTCATCAAGGCCGCTGGCGGTGGTCACAGCGCGCATCCGGCCGCTGCAGATCGACGGCAAGACGATCCACCACGTGGGCATTCCCATCCACTGGGGGTTCAAGGGCATGACCCGGCCGGGCTTCCTGGCCAACACGCTGACGCCGTTTGTGGTGATGGCAACAGCTTCACGCCTGAGTTCAAGTCCTTCCTCGTGAAGGTCGAGAAGATCTGAGGAGCTGAAACATGTCGATGCAATCACTCGATATCAAACGCCTGTCAGCCACCACCACCACGCCACGCAGGTGCGTGAACCGCGTTCCGGCGAGATCGCCAAGCTCATCGATGTCTCCAAGTGCATCGGGCTGCAAGGCGTGCCAGTCGGCCTGCATGGAGTGGAACGATCTCCGGCCCGACATCGTGGAAACACCGTTCGGGCCGGAGGTGGTCAGCACCACCAACGGCACGTACAACAACCCCACCGACCTGAACGGCAACACCTGGACGGTGATGCGGTTCACCGAGTACGAGAACGAGGCCACCGGCAACCTGGAGTGGCTGATCCGCAAGGACGGCTGCATGCACTGTGCCGAGCCGGGCTGCCTGAAGGCCTGCCCGTCGCCCGAGCGCCATCGTTCAGTACACCAACGGCATCGTGGACTTCCACGAGGAGAAGTGCATCGGCTGCAGCTACTGCATCACCGGCTGCCCGTTCAACATCCCGCGCATCTCCAAGAAGGACAACAAGGCCTACAAGTGCACGATGTGTTCCGACCGGGTGGGCGTGGGTCTGGAGCCTGCGTGCGTCAAGACCTGTCCCACGGGCGCCATCGTGCTTCGGTACCAAGGAGGCCACGAAGGACCACGCCGAGACCCGCATTGCGGATCTGAAACGGCGCGGTTTTCGAGAATGCCGGGCCTGTATGATCCGGAAGGGTGGGCGGCACGCACGTCATGTACGTGCTGCACCACGCCGACAAGCCGTCCATCTACGCCAACCTGCCTGAGAAGCCCCAGATCAGCCCGATGGTGACGGTCTGGAAGGGCGTGGCAAGCCACTGGCCATGGTGGCCATGGGGGCGGCCATGCTCGGCAGCCTGTTCCACTTCATCACCAAGGGCTAACTCGGTGTCCGAGGAGCTGGAGGACGAAATGGATGGGAGGACCGCGACTGGCCCGGCGGCGGCGGCTCGCTAAGCAGCAGCAGGCACGTCGGTGCCCAACCAGGCAAGGAGGTCTGATCCATGCAAGCAACCCACGCGACATCGTTCGCTTCAACGCTTCCGAGCGGCTCCAACCACTGGATCGTCGGCTCTTCATCGCTCCTGGTGCTCACGGGGCTGGCGATGTTCCATCACGACCTTCTTCCCGCTCACCCAGCTCTTGGTGGCGGCCCGTGATGCGGATCCAGCACCCGTATCCGGTGTCGGCATGGCCTTCTTCTTCATCATCATGGCGGCGCTTCTGGAAGCTCAACGACATCGAAGCGTGACATCCGGTGGCTGATGGACATCAAAGAAGATGGTCGACAGCAACGACCGCATGGCATGCCGAACAGGGCAAGTACAACAGGGGCCCGAAAGGTGCTGTTCTGGGGCCTGGTGGTTGTGCATGCTGGCGCTGGTGGTCAGCGGCGTGATGATCTGGCGCGCCTGGCTGGATCTGCCCGATCTCTGGGAGCGGGTGGGCGTGCTGGTGCATGCCACGGCCGCCTTCTGCATGATCATGCTGATCATCATGCGTCTATGCCGCCATCTGGACCAGTGGCACCATCCGCGCCATGTTCTACGGTACCGTCACCCGTGCGTGGGCCAACAGCACCACCGCGCTGGTACCGCAAGATGACAAGCGACAACCGCTGAGCTGGCTGGCCGCGCAGCATTGTTTCCGTCGGCCAAAGCGGCTATGATCCTGCAGCGTGCCGTGAACACCTGGGCCGCCCTTGCCGGCGCCGCGTGTCCACAGCACGCCCCAATCAAACGGGAAATTCATGTCGCAGCGCATTCTTCCAGCGGTGAGATCAAGCCCTCGATCGCACCGCCTTTCCTCGCATCATCCTCCCCAGCCAGCCACGCGACTGCGTGAGCGCGCAGCGCGCCTGCGCCACCCTGGCCGAGCAGCCCCATGGGCCCCTTCCTGCGCTATCGGCCCGCCTGGTCGACGCCCAGCATGCCGCGCTGGACGCCGTGCCCGCATGCCCCAGCCTGACGCAGAGCGGCGCTGAGCCGCGCCCAGCGCCACGCCATGCCGCTGTGGCAACCACCGGCCGACATCGATCCCCGCCTGAAGCCGGTCATGCGCGCCATCGTCGGGCATCTGCAGCAGGGCGGGCGCCGAAGAAACCAATGACGTGGAACGTCAGGTGCTGTGAGCTTCAGAACCCGGACGACGCGGCACTGGGCCATCTGCTGGCCAGCCTGTGGAGCAACAGGCATCTGAACGACAGCCAGCGCGTGCGCGCCCGGCGGTGATGCCGCCGTGCGGGTGGTCATGATGAGCCGCGCTGCTGGACCCTCAAGACCTGCCTTCGTCGATCCCCCACCATCTGCCCCGTGTGCGGCAGCTCGCCGCTGGCGGCGTGCGTGCACATCGGCGGTCAGGAAGAAGGCCTTCGACCTGCATTGCTCCATCTGCGAGACGGGCTGGCACGCCGGGTGCGTTTATCAAGCTGCAGCAACTGTGCCTCCACCGAAGGCATCGCGCTACCGCCGGCGTGAGTCTCGTGGATACCCGCTGATGTCCCGCAGGAGGACCTGCGAAGAACCCGATGGTCCGGTGCACAGCGCGCTGCCGCCTGCCCTGCATGGCCGAGCTTTTGCAGCAGTGACGGCTGCTACAGCAAGATCGCTCGAGACATGAGAAAGGATCCCACCATCGAGGCGCCGGCCGACGACCTGGGGACCCTGATGCTGGACATGATGATGGGCCAGGACGGGCATCCGCGTGCCGGGCCCATCCCCTCCCCGAAGAAGAGGCCGGCGACGGTGGAAGCGGGGCAGGGCAGACAGGCACGCCTGCTTCCCGCCCGCTCAAGAAGGCAACCACAGGACCACTACTGATGGCCGGGCGCGACACTCCGGTAGCCACGTGAGCTCCGACGGGGCAGCTCAGGCGCCCGCCGGCTGCAGGGCGGCGCTGGTCGGGCGGGCGGCCGACCCTGCCTTCGGTGGATGCGCTGCTGCGCCGCCGGGCATGCAGCCCCTGCTGGTTGAATACGGCCACACTCGCACCGTGGCTGTCGTCGTGACCTGCTGGCCGAGGCGCGTAGCGCCAGCGCGAACAGGACATAGTGTGGACAGGACACAGCAAAAGCCGGGACGCCGGCTG